>SAMEA3663028__coassemble_625_pt1 | contig 13126 bp, 10 predicted proteins | sample SAMEA3663028__metabat2_high_PE_022 | metagenome-assembled genome bin SAMEA3663028 (sample SAMEA3663028) | pig gut metagenome | biome: pig gut; feature: pig-associated habitat; material: faeces | place: France | collected 2012 | reverse complement strand
GTATTCACTTTCCACTTGAGGTAGTGATTATACATCTGACACAAATATTTAGATTATAGTTTAATCTTTATTTTATTCTTATGTCTTAACCGATATTTATAGTTAAATTAGCCTTTTTCCTTTCTAATTGTCGTCATTTTGTTTGTTTGATATTAAATATTATCTATTTTAGTGAAAAAAGTAACGATTTATTTGTTTATTCCATAATTTTTGATTAACTTTGCACCGTGAAATTAAAAATATAATGTAATTATGAACAATTTTGGTCTTCTACATATCATTAATACGATTATTCGACTTCGTTACGTGGTCGGAAGTGAAAAGGTATGTATATAGGTCATCATGATATAAGAGTATAAACCTTTCTCACTTCCATGTGGGGAAGGTTTTTTTTTAGTGATTGTCTTGTAAAGAAAGAATAGTAAAAAATATATAAACAATGAGTGACAGATTATTTATTTTCGACACAACACTCCGCGATGGAGAGCAGGTTCCTGGATGTCAGCTTAACACAGTTGAGAAGATTCAGGTAGCAAAACAACTCGAACAGTTGGGTGTTGATGTTATTGAAGCTGGTTTCCCTATTTCCAGCCCAGGTGATTTCAATTCAGTAATTGAGATATCAAAGGCCGTGACATGGCCTACTATTTGCGCTCTTACTCGTGCAGTGGAGAAAGATATTGATGTTGCAGTAGAATCTCTGCAATATGCAAAACACAAGCGTATCCATACAGGCATAGGAACGAGCGATTCTCATATCAAATACAAATTTAACAGTAATCGTGAGGAGATTATTGAGCGTGCAGTTGCTGCCGTAAAATATGCAAAGCGTTTTGTTGAGGATATCGAGTTTTATGCTGAAGATGCAGGCCGTACTGACAACGAGTATCTCGCCCGTGTTGTAGAGGCAGTGATAAAGGCTGGAGCTACGGTAGTAAACATTCCAGATACAACAGGCTATTGTTTGCCCTCAGAGTATGGTGCAAAGATAAAGTACTTGATGGAGCATGTTGATGGAATAGAGAATGCGATTATATCTACTCATTGTCATAATGATCTTGGAATGGCAACAGCAAATACGCTCAGTGGTGTGCTGAACGGAGCTCGTCAGGTTGAGGTCACCATCAATGGAATTGGTGAACGTGCCGGTAATACTTCTCTTGAAGAGATTGCCATGATATTGAAGTGTCATAAGGATATTGATATTGATACAAATATCAATACTTCAAAGATTTATCCTACAAGCCGTATGGTTTCGAGCCTTATGAACATGCCTGTTCAAGCTAATAAAGCTATAGTGGGAAGAAATGCTTTTGCACATTCGAGCGGAATACATCAGGATGGTGTCTTGAAGAATGTTAGTACGTATGAGATTATTGACCCGAAAGATGTTGGCCTTGATGACAACTCAATTGTACTTACTGCTCGTTCAGGCAGGGCAGCCCTGAAATATCGTCTTGGAGTTCTTGGAGTAAAGGTTGACAATGAAGAAGTTGTAGATAAGATTTATCAGCAGTTCCTTAAGCTTGCCGACCAAAAGAAGGAAGTCAACGATGACGATATACTGATGCTGGCAGGTGCTGATTCCGCGGAGAATCGCTCTGTGAAGCTCGACTTCTTACAGGTTACCACTGGCATGGGTGTTAAGAGTGTGGCAAGTATAGGGCTTGACATTTCAGGACAGAAATTCGAGGAAGCATCTACGGGTAATGGTCCTGTTGATGCAGCTATAAAGGCATTGAAGAAGATTATCCAGAAGCGTATGACTCTAAAGGAGTTTACTATTCAGGCTATTAGTAAAGGTTCTGATGATGTAGGTAAGGTGCATATGCAGGTGGAGTATGACGGAAACGTCTATTATGGTTTTGGTGCCAATACTGATATCGTAACAGCATCTGTTGAAGCATATATCGACTGTATCAACAAGTTCAGGGCTTGAGAATAGATAGTGAAATAAGATAATTTGAATATTAAATCAATAAGTTCCATAATAATGAATACATTATTTGACAAAATTTGGGATAAACATGTCGTTCAGAAGATTGAAGACGGACCAACACAATTGTATATTGACAGGCTGTATTGTCATGAGGTGACTTCGCCGCAAGCATTTGCAGGTATGAGGGAAAGAGGACTGAAGTGCTTCCGTCCTGACCATATCTATTGCATGCCTGACCATAATACTCCAACTCATGATCAGGACAAGCCAATCGAAGATCCTGTATCGAAGAAGCAGGTGGACACATTGGCAAAGAATGCTGCCGATTTCGGTCTGACACATTATGGTATGATGTCGAAGGACAATGGTATTATTCATGTTGTGGGTCCTGAAAAAGGTCTGTCTTTGCCAGGTATGACCATCGTTTGTGGCGACTCTCATACTTCAACTCACGGAGCAATGGGAGCTGTGGCTTTCGGTATTGGAACATCTGAGGTAGAGATGGTTATGGCCTCGCAGTGTATTCTTCAGCAGAAGCCCAAGTCGATGCGTATAAGTATCAATGGTACTCTACAGAAGGGTGTGACAGCCAAGGATGTAGCTCTTTATCTCATGTCAAAGCTGACTACTTCGGGTGCCACAGGTTATTTTGTGGAGTATTCAGGCGACGTAGTGAAGAACCTTAGCATGGAAGGCCGACTCACATTGTGTAATCTTTCAATTGAGATGGGTGCTCGTGGAGGTTTTGTCGCACCTGACGAAACAACATTTGAATATATCAAGGGCCGCGAGTTCGCTCCGAAGGGTGAAGAGTGGGATAAGGCCGTAGAGTATTGGAAAACGCTGAAGAGCGGTGACGACGCTGTGTTTGACAAGGAACTTAACTTTAACGCGGCTGATATCGAACCTCGTGTAACATACGGAACAAACCCTGGAATGGGTATAGGTATTACAGAGTCTATACCTTCTCTTGACGATATAGATGAAGCAGGAAAGGCTTCGTTCAACAAGTCGCTCGAATACATGGGTTTCGCTCCTGGAGAGAAGCTTCTTGGTCATGCTATCGATTATGTGTTCCTTGGAGCATGTACTAATGGACGTATTGAAGATTTCAGAGCTTTCGCGTCGATAGTGAAGGGAAAGAAAAAAGCAGATAACGTTGTTGCATGGCTGGTGCCCGGTTCGTGGGCAGTTGACAAGCAGATACGCGAGGAAGGTATTGATAAGGTGCTTGAAGACGCAGGATTTGCCATCCGTCAGCCCGGATGTTCGGCATGTCTTGCCATGAACGATGACAAAGTTCCGGCAGGCAAGTATGCCGTATCTACCAGCAATCGCAACTTTGAGGGTCGTCAGGGACCAGGGTCGCGCACCATCCTTGCTTCTCCGCTTGTAGCAGCAGCTGCTGCTGTGACTGGTAAGATAACAGATCCACGAGAGTTGATGTAAACGTCTTACGACTGATTGTTGATGATTGAAAATGAAGGTTGAACATTGAAAGAAAGAAAGATGAAACAGAAATTTGACGTAATAACGAGTACATGTGTGCCCCTTCCATTGGAGAATGTGGACACAGACCAGATAATCCCCGCACGTTTCCTTAAGGCGACAGACAAGGAAGGTTTTGGTGACAATCTTTTCCGCGATTGGAGATACAATAAGGATGGTTCTCCAATAAAGGATTTTGTGCTTAACGATCCTACATACGGCGGTTGTATCCTTGTGGCAGGTAAGAATTTCGGTTCTGGCTCGAGCCGTGAACATGCTGCATGGGCTATTGCTGGTTATGGCTTCCGTGTAGTGATAAGCAGTTTCTTTGCTGATATTCACAAGAATAACGAGCTCAATAACTTCGTACTTCCCGTTGTAGTGAGCGAGCCTTTCCTTGCCGAACTCTTTGAGAGCATAAATAATAATCCCAAGACAGAGGTTAAGGTGGATCTCCCTAACCAGACTGTTACCAATATGGCAAATGGTAAGAGTGAGAAATTTGAGATCAACGGATACAAAAAACATTGTCTTATTAATGGATTGGATGACATAGACTATCTGATTCAGAACAAGGACAAGATAGAACAATGGGAAAACCAGAACAGATAAAGTCATACCGCTCCGTGCAGCCATATATAGAGATTATGGACTGCACGCTGCGTGATGGCGAACAGACCAGCGGAGTGTCGTTTTTGCCTCATGAGAAACTCATGATAGCAAGAATGCTTCTTCGTGATGTCAATGTGGATAGAATAGAAGTAGCATCGGCGAGAGTCTCGGAGGGAGAGAAGGATGCCGTGAAGATGATTTGCCGTTATGCCCGTCAAATAGATAAACTGGAGAACGTTGAAGTTCTCGGATTTGTCGATGGCAACAAGTCGGTTGATTGGATATGCGAGTGTGGCGGGAAGACCATCAACCTTCTTACCAAAGGCTCGCTGAAGCACTGTATGCAACAACTTGGCAAAACAGTGGAAGAGCATGTGGCAGACATAAAGAAGTCTATAGAATATGCTGTCAGCAAAGGGCTTAACGTAAACATCTATCTCGAAGACTGGAGCAACGGCATGAAAGATTCGCCAGACTATGTGTATGAACTCATGGATGCTCTTGTCGATACACCCATAAAGCGCTTTATGCTTCCTGATACATTAGGAATAATGAATCCGCTGCAGGTGATCGAGTTTTTCAGAAAGATGGTGAAACGTTATCCCAACACTCACTTTGACTTCCATGCTCACAACGACTACGACTTAGCGGTAAGCAACTCGCTTGCAGCTGTGCTCAGTGGTGCTAAAGGCATCCATGTCACTGTCAATGGACTCGGAGAGCGATGTGGAAATGCTCCTCTGTCAAGCGTACAGGTAATCCTAAAGGATCAGTTTGAGGCAAAGACAGGCGTTATTGAGGATAAGCTCAATGATATCAGTCGATTAGTTGAAGGATATTCAGGTATTGCTATAGCACCTAACCAACCCATTATCGGTGACAACGTGTTTACCCAGGTGGCAGGAGTTCACGCTGATGGCGACAATAAGGACAACCTCTACTGTAACGACCTTGTCCCGGAACGTTTCGGACGAAAACGTGAGTATGCTCTTGGCAAGAATAGCGGAAAGGCAAATATAGCGCGCAATCTACAGGAATTGGGATTAGAACTCACTCCCGAACAGACCGCAAAGGTGACAAAGAGAATCACCGAACTGGGCGATCGCAAGGAGATAGTCACCCAAGAAGACTTGCCATTTATTGTCAGTGATGTCTTAAAACACGATGCACCAGAGGATAATGTTAAGTTGGTCAGTTATATGGTGAGCTCGGCATACGGATTGAAACCTTTGGCAAGTATTAAGGTGGAAATAAACGGAAAGCAGTATGAGGCAGACTCTACGGGCGACGGACAGTATGACGCCTTCGTAAAGGCATTGAGGAAGATATACCGCGACAACTTGAACCGAGAGTTCCCAGTTCTCGCGAATTATGCCGTGACCATTCCGCCTGGAGGCCGCACCGATGCCCTTGTTCAGACCGTCATCACATGGCAGAATGGTGACAAGATTTTGCGAACCCGAGGGCTTGATGCTGACCAGACAGAAGCAGCTATCAAAGCAACATTTAAGATGTTAAACATAATTGAAAATTGAAATAATTAAAACGAAAACAATATGAATTTAAAGATTGCTGTTTTAGCAGGAGACGGTATCGGACCGGAAATCATGGAACAAGGAGTGGCCGTGATGGATGCCGTGGCTAAGAAATTCGGTCATGAAGTAGAGTACAAGGAAGCTCTCTGTGGAGCACATGCCATTGATGAGGTAGGCGATCCTTTCCCTGAAGAGACTTTCAAGGTGTGTGAAGAGGCTGACGCCGTGCTCTTCGCATCAGTGGGAGATCCAAAGTTTGACAACAACCCGTCTGCAAAGGTTCGTCCTGAGCAGGGACTGCTCGCTATGCGTAAGAAACTTGGTTTGTTTGCCAATATTCGCCCAGTGACTACCTTCGACTGCCTCGTACATAAATCTCCTCTTAAGGATGAGATTGTTCGCGGTGCCGACTTCATCTGTATCCGCGAGCTCACTGGCGGTATGTATTTCGGCAAGAAGCAGGAACCGCAGTTAAATGCCGAGGGAGTGGAAGAAGCCCTTGACACTAACTACTACACACGCCCTGAGGTTGAGCGCATCATACGCGTGGGATACCAATATGCCCGTCAGCGTCGCAAGCATCTCACCGTTGTTGACAAGGCAAACGTGCTTGCTTCAAGCCGTCTGTGGCGCAAGGTTGCACAGGAGATAGCACCCGAGTATCCTGACGTTGAGACCGATTATATGTATGTTGACAATGCAGCGATGCGCATGATTCAGGAACCAAAATTCTTCGACGTGATGGTCACTGAGAATACATTCGGTGACATCCTTACCGACGAAGGCTCTTGTATCACCGGTTCGATGGGTTTGCTGCCTTCTGCATCTACAGGTAGCTCAACTCCAGTCTTCGAGCCAATCCATGGTTCGTGGCCACAGGGCAAGGGATTGAACATTGCCAATCCACTTGCACAAATCCTTTCGGTGGCAATGCTCTATGAGTATTTTGACCTGAAAGAAGAAGGTGCCATAATCCGCAAGGCCGTCGATGCCTCTCTTGATGCCAATGTCCGTACGCCTGAGATTCAAGTGGAAGGTGGAGAGAAATACGGCACAAAGGAAGTCGGTGCTTGGATTGTTGACTTTATCAAGAACAACTAAATCAGAGTGAACAGAAAGACACTTTTTTTAATATCTTTGCTGCTGTCGGGATGTTTGGGCTCTTTCTCCCAAACACCCCAGCAGTGGCGTGACTCGCTTGCAGTTTTAAACAAGCAGATATCAATAACACCTTATTCGTCAGATCTATACCTTAGAAAAGCAGCAGTGAATATTGAACTGCAACAATGGGATTATGCTTTAGATACATATAATGAAATTCTAAAGAAAGACCCCACAAATCTTGCAGCATTGTATTATCGCGCTTTTGTAAACGGGAAGATGCGTCGTTACGACCTTTCCGCATCCGACTACGAGAAAATGCTTACTTTCGCACCGACGAATATAGAAGCACGACTCGGTCTTGCCTATACTTATATCAAACGCGGCAAGCCGACAGATGCATTAGATCAATATGGCCTAATCATCGAGCAGCACCCCGACAGTGCCGTGGCATACGCTTCACGCGCATGTCTCGAAGAGGAGATGCAACGTTATGACATTGCGTTGTATGATTGGGAAAAGGCAGTCGAACTTCAACCGTCTAATAACGACTATATCTATTCCAAGGCATCGCTCCTGGTAAAGATGAACCGAAAAAAAGAAGCCAGGGAATGTCTTGAGGAACTCGTGCGCCGAGGCGTGGCAACAGGAGAGATACACTCTATGCTCATGCAGTGTAAGTAAGGTAGAATTAAATGATATGCAGACAAGATGTATTGACTCAAGGCTCACACCATTTATGGAGCAGCTGCCTATAGCGTCTATAGCTGAGAGGGTGAATAGCGAATTGGACACTCATCCGCGTTTGATAGTCACAGCTCCGCCAGGAGCTGGCAAATCCACTCTTCTACCTCTGACAATCCTTTCCTCGTTGCCAGATGGAAAGATCCTCATGCTCGAACCACGTCGAATAGCTGCACGTCAGGTGGCAGAGCGTATGGCGAAGATGATAGGCGAGAGGGTAGGAGAGACCATTGGCTATAGGGTGCGTTTTGAGACCAAGGTGTCTGCATCCACACGGGTGGAAGTTCTCACTGAAGGCATCCTAACCCGTATGCTCATCGATGATCCCACGCTCGATGGTGTGTCGGTGGTAATCTTTGACGAATACCATGAACGAAGCCTTGTCTCAGATACCGCCCTTGCGCTTACACGTGAGACGCAGAGCTTGATAAGGCCAGATTTGAGAATAGTGTTGATGTCGGCGACAATAGATGCAGACCAGCTTTGCAGGTCGTTCGATGCTCCGCTTGTTGAGAGTGAAGGCCGTATGTATGATGTTGACATCGTGAACTTTGACGATACAGACGCCGTCCGTTGTGCTGACGATGTAGCCTCGGCAGTGATGAAAGCCCATCGTGAACATGAAGGAGATATCCTCGCTTTTTTGCCTGGACAGGCAGAGATAGTTAGGTGTAGCGATCTGCTTGAAGGCAAGCTTGGCGCTACGCGCATATTCCCTTTATATGGAAAACTATCCTCACCTGAGCAGCAATCTGCCATCGATCCGTCGCCCAAGGGAAGTCGTAAAGTCGTGATTGCCACCTCTATAGCAGAGACATCTATCACCATTGAGGGAGTAAGAATAGTGATAGACAGCGGATTATGTAGGAAAATGGTGTATGATGAGAGAAACGGACTGAGCCATCTTGACACCGTGAGAGTTTCCATGGATATGGCACGACAGCGAGCCGGACGTGCTGGTCGAGTAAGTAACGGAATATGCTATAGGTTGTGGACCAAAGCAACCGAGCATCATCTTGATGAATGCCGTCAGCCAGAGATATTATATGCAGACCTTACACCCGTAGTGCTTGATATAGCGGCATGGGGAGGAAGCGATATCATGAAGTTGCCATGGACTACCATGCCTACAACGTCGAAGGTGAACAAAGCCTCCCGTCTGCTTGAAAGTCTCAATGCTATCGACAACAAGGGAATGATAACCGCCCATGGAAGGGAGTTGTCCAAGTTACCTTGTCATCCTCGCATAGCAGAGATGCTTGTGAAAGCAGCTGACGCTAAAGAGAAAAGCCTTGCCGCAGATATTGCAGCTTTGCTTGAGGAAAGAGATATCATAAACACGGAGATCGATAGCGATATCAACACCCGTATCTCATTGCTGCGTGAGATTCGCGCAAAGAGCCGTAAGGGAAGAATAGGAAAGGTGATGATTGTAGCAGAACAATATCTGCATATGATGGGTGTGACTGCCGACAACTGCATGCCCAATCCATACACAACGGGAAAACTACTGGCTTCAGCCTATCCCGAACGTGTGGCAATGGCAATAAGCCACGGTCGTTATCGTCTTGCCTGTGGCGACGAGGTGGCCATCAATAACAGCGACGATCTCATCTCCTGTCAACTCCTTGCCGTGGCATCGTCAGGCAAACGCATCTTCCTCGCTTCCCCATTGTCGGTGAAGGATATTGACGATATTGCCCGTTGGCAAGACAATGTGTATTGGGATAATAAACAGGGTCGGGTGGTGGTACGACGTGAACAGCGAATAGGTGCATTGGTCATCGACACACGTGCGACAGAAAATGTCTCGGGTGAAGACATTGTGCGCGTGATTTGTGAGGCGGCGAGGAAAGACGGACTTAGTATGTTTTCCTTCGACGATGATGTGCAAAGGCTCATCGTACGTATCGCAACCGTAGCAGAATGGCATCCCGAACTATCGTTGCCGGCGATAGACGTTGATTCACTGCTGGACAGTGCAGCCGAATGGTTGCCACTTTATATAGGCAAGGCAACTACTGCGACAGAATTGAGAAAGATAAACCTAAATGAGGTGATTTGGGGAATGTTAGATTACGGGCAGCAGATGGCAGTGGACAGAATAGCGCCTACGCATCTGCAAGTGCCCACGGGCAGCCGCATTCGCATCGACTATCGTCAGGGAGCGTCGGCACCAGTAGTTAGTGTTCGCTTGCAAGAGTGTTTCGGATTGACGGATACACCTTGTGTTGACGATGGCCAACGTCGTGTAGTATTAGAACTTCTATCGCCTGGTTTAAAGCCAGTTCAACTCACTCAAGACCTGCGAAGCTTCTGGCAGTCTGCTTATTTTGAGGTTCGTAAGGAGTTGCGCAGAAGATACCCTAAACATAGCTGGCCTGACAATCCTCTTGAGGCAGAGGCGGTGAGAGGAGTGGGAAGGCCCAAGCCCTGACAGGCCTTCTCTTGTATTTTTTTGTCGTGGTTATTTCCATTCCTCAGCATGTAGGATGTCTGAATAGACAATACCTTTTGCGGGTTTAATATTCTTTTCCTTAAACAACTGTCTTACGGTGACAAACTCAAATCCCCTTTCTTTCAGAACAGGAATGATACGATCTACTGCCTCAACCGTCTGTTCGTTGCCAGGCATGTCGTGAAGCAGATAAATTAGTCCGTCTCGAGCCGAAGCCAGGATGCGTTCCGTGCGTGTGTCGGCATTCACCTGGGGTTCCCAGTCGTTGCAACCCTCACCGCAGATAAACGGAAGTTCCACGGCATCAAACATAGGTTTGCTGACAGCAATATATGGAGGTCTGAAGAACTGCGGCTTCTCTCCAGTATATTTTTCTATCAGTGCAGTGGTAATCTCCACCTCCCTTTTTACAGAGTCAGCAGAGAGCGACGGCATGGAAGCATGAGTGAGGCTGTGATTCTCTATATCGTGTCCCTCATTGTGTGCACGCATCATCACTTTGGCACTTTCCTCATTGATATTTTTCCCGATGACAAAGAACGACGCTTTTACATCATGCTTCTTCAGCACGTCGAGCATCCTTACCGTAGTTCCAGTGTTGGGACCATCGTCGAAACTAAGTGCAACGAGTTTCTTCTGTGCGCTCGTCATCATGCTGACAGAGAGCATGAGAGCAGTAAAAAAGTAGGTTTTCATTTCCATAATATTGGTTCTTGGATATAAAAGTTATCTTGTGAGTTTTCTGAGCAGAGCCTTGTTGATAGCTTGTATTCGTCGGCTTTGCTTTTCAATGTCTTCGCGTACATTATTTATATTAGAGAAGAAGAGAGAAAAAGCGTTAAGCATCTGGTTCGGCTGTCGCGCATCCTCAGTCTCGTCAGGATTGGTAATGATACGTATTCCCTTTTCCTCGATGTGGACATCTATGTCGGTACCTGTCATTATTGGGTCACCGTCGAAGTGTATGGCACCGGGATTATTTCTGTGGATATGGATTCTCTTTGTCCTGAAAGTCTTAATCTTTGAATTCTTGTCTAGCGTGCGGTTCATCATGTCGATGCTTATCTGTGGAGCGTCGAAGGCGGTGAACGGTTCCATGATTATCACGTCCATCAGTCCGTCGGTCATGGTTGCTTTAGGCGCTATGTATGCGTTGTTGCCATATTGCGAAGCATTTGCGCATGCGATGAGGAATGCGTTATACTGTTTCGTTCCCGTCTCGTCCATTACGGTATATGTCTCGGGCTTGTATTTCAGCCCTTCCTTCAGTACGTTCTCAAGATAAGTCAGCGGTCCACGCTTTCCTGCCTCTGCAAATTTGAGGCTGATAAACGCGTCAAAGCCCATGCCGCAGGTGCAGAAAAACGGTAGGTCGTTGATGACGCCATAGTCGAGAAGTTCTATTTTGGCCTTGTTGATTATCTCAATGGCCTTATGCGGTTCGAGAGGTATGCACAGGTGTCTTGCCAGTCCGTTGCCAGAACCACATGGGATGATGCCGAGGGCCGTATCAGAATGAACTATCGAGCGGGCCACCTCATTGATTGTGCCGTCGCCTCCCACAGCCACGACGATATCGACATGCTCCTCTACACACTGCCTTGCGATGTCAGCAGCATGTCCAGCAAATTCGGTAAAGACCACCTTATGACAGAACTTCTCTTTGTCGAGAGTGCTGTCAATCAACGCAGGCATTTGCACTTTGCTGTGAGTGCCCGAATGCGGGTTAAGGATGAATACAATAGTTTTCTTTTTGTTCATTTCAGTGCAAAAATACTTATTTTTCATCAATTTCGTATAGATAATTAGCCTAAAAATGCATAAATGGAACTTTTTTTTTAAAAAAAGCACACTATTTGGCAAAAAATTAGTAACTTTGCCGCCTAATTACAAGAAAATATATAAAGAGACCTTTTATAAAATGGGACAATTACAGGAAAGATACAAGAATTATCGTGAGCCGCAGAAATTTATGGAGGCAGGTGTTTATCCTTTCTTCAGGGAGATTTCTGGAAAGCAGGGAACAGAGGTGGTGATGGAAGGTCACAACGTACTCATGTTCGGTTCTAATGCATATACAGGACTCACAGGCGACCAGCGAATCATAGATGCTGCCAAGGCTGCCCTTGACAAGTATGGTACAGGATGCGCTGGTAGTAGATTCCTTAATGGAACACTTGACTTGCATGTTCAGCTCGAGAAAGAGCTATCAGAGTTTATCGGCAAGGATGATGCACTTGGATTCTCAACAGGCTTCTCTGTCAATGCAGGTGTCATTGCCATGGTTGTAGGACGCAACGACTATGTCATCTGCGACGACCGTGATCATGCCAGTATCGTCGATGGCCGTCGCCTGTCTTTTGCACGCCAGTTGCATTACAAGCACAACGACATGGAGGATCTGGAGAACATCCTCAAGACACTCCCTTACGAGGCAGTGAAACTCATCGTTGTTGATGGTGTGTTCTCGATGGAAGGCGACCTTTGCAAGTTGCCTGAGATAGTTGAGCTAAAGCACAAGTACAACTGTTCTATCATGGTTGACGAGGCTCATGGTATTGGAGTGTTCGGTCGTCAAGGTAGGGGCGTGTGCGATCATTTCGGTCTTACCAACGAGGTTGACCTTATCATGGGAACATTCTCCAAGTCGCTTGCCAGCATCGGAGGTTTCATTGCCGGCGACAAGGACACTATTAATTTCCTCCGTCACACCTGTCGTACTTACATATTCTCGGCTTCCAACACTCCAGCAGCCACAGCAGCTGCAATGGAGGCCCTTCATATCTTGAAGGCTGAGCCAGAAAGAATAGAGCATCTGTGGGACGTTACCAAGTATGCACTCCGCCGTTTCCGCGAGGAAGGCTTTGAGATAGGCGATACAGAGAGTCCTATTATACCACTCTATGTACACGATGTTGACAAGACTTTCCTTGTCACCAAGTTGGCTTCAGACGCAGGCGTGTTTATCAACCCCGTAATACCGCCGGCATGTGCACCTCAAGATACTCTTGTTAGATTCGCACTTATGGCAACTCATACACAAGATCAGGTAGAAAGAGGCGTGCAGATTCTGACTAAGATATTTAAAGAGTTAAATATTATAAAATAATAGATAGTATATTTGCAAGACTCAAAAAAAGTTTGTACCTTTGCACCCGCAAAACAGAAAGGGCGGCTTTTCTTGGGTCTTGCAACCGAGGTGTAGCGCAGTTGGTAGCGTTCCTGGTTTGGGACCAGGCTGTCGCAGGT
>SAMEA3663028__coassemble_617_pt1 | contig 13249 bp, 11 predicted proteins | sample SAMEA3663028__metabat2_high_PE_022 | metagenome-assembled genome bin SAMEA3663028 (sample SAMEA3663028) | pig gut metagenome | biome: pig gut; feature: pig-associated habitat; material: faeces | place: France | collected 2012 | reverse complement strand
GAGTGTGTGGGCGGTATAGCCATGATGCTCAAGGGTGCTAACGCCAATGTGGTGACCAAAGAACTGGAGCGCCGCATAGAGAAAGTGCAGAAGATGCTGCCCGAAGGAGTCTCCATCGAACCTTACCTCAACCGCTCCGAACTCGTCAACCGCAACATTTCCACCGTGATAAGCAACCTCATCGAGGGCGCGCTCATCGTCTTCGTCGTGCTGATGCTCTTCCTCGGAAATGTCAGGGCGAGCGTCATCGTGGCGTCGGTGATACCGATGGCAATGCTCTTCGGATTTATTCTGATGAGGATATTCGGCGTGTCGGCAAACCTCATGAGTCTCGGCGCTATCGACTTCGGTATCGTCGTCGATGGCTCGATAGTGATCATCGAGGGCATACTCGCACATATCTATACCAAACGCCTCGCGGGCAAGCATCTCACTGAGGATGAGATGAACGCCGAGGTGGAGGCTGGCGCGGCAAAGGTGGTGAAGAGCTCCGCCTTCGCCGTACTCATCATCCTCATCGTCTTCTTCCCCATACTCACTCTTGGCGGCATAGAAGGAAAATACTTCACGCCGATGGCAAAGACGCTCGTGTTCTGTATCATCGGCGCACTCATACTCTCGCTCACCTACGTGCCGATGATGGCCTCGCTGTTCCTGAAACGTGGCATCGACCTCAAACCGACTTTCGCCGACCGCTTCTTCGGATGGCTCACGGGCATATATAATAAGGTGTTGGCAGCATCGATGCGACGGCTCACACTCACCATTGTCAGCGCCTTTGCACTTCTCGCCCTGTCGCTCTTCATCTTCACCCGTCTGGGAGCGGAGTTTATACCGACACTCGACGAGGGCGACTTCGCCATGCAGATGACACTGCCTGCCGGTAGCTCGCTGACGAGGAGCATAGAGTTATCAGAGGAGGCCGAGAAGGTGCTGAAAGAGCAGTTCCCAGAGGTGAGACATGTCGTGGCGAAGATCGGTACGGCTGAGGTGCCCACCGACCCTATGTCGGTGGAGGACGCCGACGTGATGATCGTGATGAAACCATTCAAGGAGTGGACATCGGCGTCGAGCCGCGCCGAGATGGTGGAGAAGATGAAGGCGGCACTGGAAAAGGTGAAGGGAGCGGAGTTTAACTTCAGCCAGCCCATTCAGCTGCGCTTCAACGAACTCATGACCGGCGCAAAGGCCGACATCGCCATCAAACTCTACGGCGAGGATATGGACGAGCTGTACGCCAAGGCAAAAGAGGCGGCACAGTATGTGGAAAAGGTGCCTGGCGCCGCCGACGTCATCGTCGAACAGGCCATTGGCCTGCCGCAGCTCGTAGTGAACTACGACCGCACTCGCATAGCACGCTATGGCATCGACATACGCGACCTCAACACCATCATCCGCACGGCCTATGCCGGAGAGACGGCTGGCGTGGTGTTTGAAAACGAGCGACGCTTCGACCTCGTGGTGCGCCTTGACGACGACATTGTGAAAGACCTCGACCTCAACCGCCTCCACGTGCGCACCGCTGCAGGCTTTCAAGTGCCTGTCAGCGAGGTGGCTACGATAAGTCTTGTCAACGGTCCGCTACAGATAAACCGCGACGCTGCCAAACGCCGCATCGTCATCGGTGTCAACGTGCGCGATGGCGACATACAGCAGGTGGTAGATAATATCAGCGAGGTGCTTGACAAGAATATCAAGCTCAAACCAGGATATTACTTCGAGTATGGCGGACAGTTTGAAAATCTGCAGAACGCCATCAACACGCTGCTCGTCGTCATTCCTATAGCCTTGCTGCTTATACTGTTGCTGCTGTTCTCAGCATTCCGCAGCGTCACCTATTCGCTCGTGGTGTTCACCACCGTCCCATTGTCGCTCATCGGAGGCATCGTAGCCCTCTGGCTGCGCGGTCTTCCGTTCAGCATATCGGCTGGAGTGGGCTTCATCGCTCTCTTCGGTGTGGCTGTGCTCAATGGCATCCTGATGATCAACCACTTCAATGCCCTCGCCTCGGAAGGCAAATACGCACTCTCCACGAGCCGCATCATCACGCGCGGTTGCCGTCATCTGCTGCGTCCCGTCTTCCTTACAGGTCTTGTGGCTTCGTTAGGCTTCGTGCCTATGGCTGTGGCGCAGTCGGCTGGCGCCGAGGTGCAGCGTCCGTTGGCTACGGTGGTCATCGGCGGACTCATCGTTTCTACGGTTCTCACGCTCGTCATAGTTCCGGCATTCTATCGTGTAGTAAGTTTATTCCCAATAATAAAAAGGAGATTTAAGAGATGAAAAAGATATTCTTAATTGTTATGACCATCGCAACGCTTGTGGCTTGTGGTGGAAAGGGCGACGTGAAGAGTGGTGATGACACTGCCGCTGTGGCTGACAGCGCAGCCAATGGCGAGGCTGTGACCGACACGGCTGCCGTAGATGTGGATGCAGTGTCGAGTGCCACCAATGTGGCAAACAGCCCCACGTTCAATGGGCTTATCATGGTGGCTCCCGACCAGCAGGCTACCGTCTCGGTCACTATGGGCGGACGCATTCACAGCCTTAACGTCATGCCGGGAAAGGCTGTCGGTCGTGGACAGGTGATAGCCACGCTCGACAATCCTGAATTCATCGAACTGCAGCAGGCTTATCTCGAAAGTGCCGCCCAGTTAGAGTATCTTGAGAAGGAATATGCCCGTCAGCGCTCGCTCTCAGGCGATGCCGCGTCGAAGAAAAGGGTGGAGGAGAGCAAGGCGGAGTTTCTCTCCATGAAGAGTCGCCGCGACGCTGCCGCCACTAAGTTGCAGGCTCTCGGCGTGAGCACAAAGGCCATCGTCGATCATGGCATCAAGGCTTTCCTCCCCATCACTGCTCCCATCACGGGCTTCGTCACCAGTCTCGACGCCAACCTCGGCAAGTATGTCGAAGCCGGCAGTGCCATCTGCGACATCATCAACAAGTCGCATCCCATCATCCAACTCACCGTATATGAGAAAGACATCCATCTCATGAAGACTGGCGATGCCCTTCTCTTCCGCGTCAATGGCATGGGAAAGAAGTCGTTTGCCGCCACGGTTGTCTCTGTAGATCAATCCGTTGACGAGAAAGACTATTCTATCAAGGTTTATGCCCGCGTGAAAGATGCCGACGCCTCCTTCCGGCCGGGCATGTATGTAAGGGCAAAGAAAGTGCAGACGGAGAAATAATAATGAAGAAATTGATGTAGAGAATAAACTCGTCAACTCATCAACTAAAAAACATTATACAATGAGAGAACTTCAAAAACAACCACGCGTCGAAGTCGTTGACGCCATCCGCGGCATTGCCGTGGCAATGATTCTTATGCTCCACAGCATCGAGCATTTCAATCTCTACAACCAGGTGGCGCCAGCCTCGCCACTCCTGCAGTTTATCGACCAGATGGTGTGGGACGGACTGTGGTTTATGGTGGGCGGCAAGGCATACGCCATCTTCGCCCTCCTCTTCGGCTTCAGCTTCTATATCATGGACCGCAATGCCGCCAGGCGTAGCGAAGACTTCCGTCTGCGTTTCTGTTGGCGAATGTTCCTCTTGTTCTGTTTTGGCTGTCTCAATGGGTCGTTCTTCTGTGGCGAGGTGCTCGTGCTCTACAGCATCGTAGGACTTGTGCTTCCTGCCGTATGCCGATTGAAGACACGCACACTGCTCGTCGTCGCCGCCGTGTGCATGGCGCAACCCGTTGAGTGGATAAAGGCTCTCTATGCCGCCTTCGTCGATGGCTCGGCACAGATCCTCGTCTTCGACTGTGGCGAGTACTGGGACGCATCGATGAAGATGCTCTCCGGAGGCGGATTTATCGACACCGTGAAGACCAACCTCTGGGAAGGACAACTCTTCAGCCTCGCCTGGGCATGGGGAGCAGGACGCTTCTTCCAGACTGCCTCGCTCTTCATCCTCGGACTCGTGGCAGGACGCATGCAATGGTTTGCCGACACAGCCGACAACCGCCGTCTATGGGCGCGTACCTTTGCCGTGGCTTTCGCCCTGTTCTTCCCTCTCTACGGACTGAGCTCTCTCATCCCCGACTTTGTCGAGTCTGTGCCTGCCGCAACGCTCGCCGACAGCTCGCTCTGGGCCATGACGTCTGCTCCGTTCATGTCGTCGCTGATGCTCATCATCACCTCGCTCCATAAGTTCTGCTTCATGCTCATCATCGTCACCTCGCTCCTCTTCGCGTTCTACACCACATGTCTTGCCCGCCCCATGCGTTTCATCATGCCCTATGGCCGCATGAGTCTCACTAACTATATCACACAGAGCATTATAGGTGCAGCCATATATTATCATTGGGGACTGCATCTCAATCCATGCGACACGCAGAGCATAGCTCTCGGCATCGTCATCCTCACTGCCCAAATCCTGTTCTGCCGCTGGTGGATGAGAAGTCATAGCCACGGCCCGTTAGAAGGTATATGGAAGCGTCTCACCTATGCGTGGTAATCACCACGCATAGGTCCACTTAACATAAATTATTTCCCCCGAAACATTTGGAATTATTAAAGAAGAGCCATGTCTTTGCCGCATAATTCGCATTCTTATGACAGATAAAGAACTTAATTCATCTATATATACAGGAAAAAGTTTTTAATTTTATCTGTCATCTGTCACCATGAGCTTGTAAGTGTTTAATATATAGTGTCTTAGGTATGGTGACAGAGGGGTGACAGACGAAATCGTCTGTCACCGCAAGTTTGTTTCATTTCACCGACTTATTTAGTATGGTCAGCCGCGCAGTCATGCTGACAAACACATAAGCTGCATTATGCTTTCTCAACAGTTAGTAACACGACTGTACCATAGCTAGTGACACGACTGTACCATAGTTAGTGTCACGACCGTACCATAACTGTGGAACGACCGTGTCACACGAGTAATCAGTTGTCGTCCGTAGTTTAACTCTTTATGTTGTGTAGTTTAACTATTTAGGTTGACTACTCTCACTACCTCCTTCCTTAATTAACTCCCATTACAAAAAAACAAAATATCCCTCATTTCCTTTGTCATTTCAGAATTAATTCGTATCTTTGCGGTGCAAAATAAGTTTTGTATAACTATTAAAAGACAAGAATGGATGGAAATACAGCTGACAGATTATCACAAAAAAGTGAACGAAGAGATGAAAAGGTCAATAGCATATTGGAAGATGCAGCCGAGATCTCTGGAGGAGTGCTTAGCTCAATTCAAGCGCTTGCGGGAACAACGGCTTGCAAGGGAGTCCAAATTGCACGGCTAAAAGAATGGGCCATAAATAATGCGATTTGGATAGATGACATTTCTCAACTCGGAACCTATTCTGACAGAGGTTCTGAAAATGAAGTGTATATAAATAATGAGACACAAATAGTCCATAAACTTAATGACTTCCGTTATTCCGATGATAATCTTATGCCATTTTTCGAACGCATAAGAATCCACGATTGTCTCATCGCTCCCTCTCCCCTAATTATGCTCCAAAACTCCAATAATCAATGGACAAGATGACCAAGGAGCAGCGCCATCGCTGCATGTCGGCAATAAAGAGCAAGGGAACGCGCCCTGAGATACTGGTGCGCAAGTATCTCTTTGCCCGCGGCTTCCGCTATCGCCTCAACCATCCCCGACTCCCCGGTCATCCCGACATCGTGTTGCGCAAATACCGCACAGTCATCTTCGTCAACGGTTGCTTCTGGCATGGACACGACAACTGCCCAAACTTCAAGATGCCCAAGACAAACACCGACTTCTGGCAAAAGAAAATCAACCGCAACAAACAACGCGACATCGACGAACAACGACAGATAGCCGCAATGGGATGGCACTGCATCACCGTATGGGAATGTCAGCTCAAGCCCCACTGCCGCCAGCAAACTCTCGACTCCCTCGCCCAAACCCTCTACCGCATCTACCTCGCCGACCACTCCGTACCCCACTACCACCTGCCCGACTCCGAAGACTTCCCCATGGCGGCGGAGCCTGCACCCGAAAAATAATATCTCCCTCAGATGTTATCCATATTCCGCCTCGTGTAGGGTCTTACCTCGTGTAAGACCGCCCTCTTCATGAATAACGAATAAAAAATTCCCCTCATTTCCTTTGCCATATCAGAAAAAATTCGTATCTTTGCGGCAAAATAAAGAAAAACTTACGATTATGAATACTAAGACAAGGACAGACATAATACCAAAGATACAAAAATATCTTGCAACACAACCTGTCGAAAGGGCTTGGTTGTTCGGTTCTTTTTCAAGAGGAGAAGAACATGAGGGTAGCGACGTCGATATTCTTGTAGATTTTAAAGAAGACGAAGCTATTGGCTTGTTTAAGTATTGCTCAATAATGAACGGCATGTCCGACATAATTGGTCGTAATGTCGATCTTGTACAAAACGGCACATTGCTTCCCTTTGCCATAAAGAGTGTTGAACACGACAAAATCCTTATATATGAGAGAGCCAATTAGAGATATCAACAGATTACAGCATATATTGGAAGCTATTATGACAATCGAGGACTATATCTCAAACAAATCTTTCGAAGAATTCACTAATGACAAACTTTTAAAACATGCTGTTTATTATAATGTGGGCATTGTAGGTGAGGTTGCATACAAATTGTCTTCAGAATTCACTGATAGTCACCAAGATGTACCATGGCGAGATATTATTAAAATGCGTCATGTATTGATTCATGGATATTATCAACTTAATTCAAAGACGATGTGGATGACTATAAAAAATGACTTGCCAACACTTCGAAGCCAAGTTGAAAAAAATCTTGCTGAAATGAAATAAGAATTTCAGATGGAATAATCAAAAAGAAGATTACAATTACACCATTACAATAAAACGAGCCCAAGCCCCGTAGGGGCAACATAACCCAGGATAGGGCGTGAGCCCTATCAAAAAAAACATCACCATCCTCTCTCACCCTAACTAAAAACAAAAAAGTGCACATTTTCCTTTGTCATTTCAGAATTAATTCGTAATTTTGCGCTGTAAAGTGTGTACATATGTGCGCACGAAGCAAATGGAACAACAAAAAATAACAAATAAAACAACGTAATTATATGACATAAAACGAAATATGAGTTTTTGACATCCCTGACTCGACTGAAATTATCAAAATCCGCTAAATAAAAAAAACAAACGTCAGTTCGGTTTAGGCAACGGATGTCTGCGCTCTCAATAACGGGGCGTGGACAGGACGATTGTTGTCTGACGTGGGTTTTTAGCGGAGCCCTGATAAAGAACGATTGTTATGCTTCACGCCCTCTTTCCAAAACGAGAAAGAGGGCTTTTTTGTTTGCCCTCAATTTGGATTATCTTCAACAAGTATATATATACAAAATGGCAGGCAGAGAAAAGAATTGCAGATGGTTTTTTGCAGACCAACCGAATGGGCAAGAGGTTGGTCCAAATAATGCTATGGAACAGAGTTTCAAGAAACATCCATACGCTTCTTTGGTTCGGGAGAGTATTCAGAACTCCCTTGATGCCGTTTTGGACAAATCACAGCCTGTTGTTGTAAAATTCTCAATTTTAGAGATTAAAGGAGAAAACTATCCTGAATTCTTTGAACTGAAACATCATATAAAAGGATGTTTGGATTACTTTCCAAATAATCATAACGCTAAGGCTATTTACGAACCTATGATAAAATTATTCGAGGATAATATTTATCATGATCACCTTGGATTTATACGCATTAGCGACTATAACACAAAGGGCATGAAATATAAAGATGGAGATACCAATTCGCCCTTTTATGCTTTTGTACGTTCTGCAGGAGTTACTGTAAAGGAAGATAATTCTGCAGGAGGTTCCTTTGGTTTTGGCAAAGCGGCATACTATCTTCTTTCTCCAATTAGTACCATATTAGTAAGTACTTGTACTGAAAACAACGACAAGTATTTTGAAGGTGCATCATCACTTTGCACTCATCTTTACAGGGGGACAAAGAAGATGTCATTTGGCTTTTATGATGACAACAATGGTAAACCTGTATGCGGAGACGAAAATATCCCTGCTCAATTTAGACGTTCAGAGCCAGGTACGGATATAAACATTCTTGGCTTTAAATTAGAAGATTCTGATGAGGCTGTGGCAGAAATGACAGAAGCAGTATTACGTAATTTCTGGATGGCAATCCTAAATAACAAACTCGTTGTTAATATCAACGACACAATAAACATTGAAAAAGACAACATTACAGAGTTGATGGAACAGTGTTTCGAAAGCGAGGATGACAATACCCGAAAAACAGGTTATTACAATCCTCGTCCATATTTCGATGCAGTTCGCCTTGCTGGAACATCTAGTAAGTATCAATTCTATGAAGATAATCTGCCATTACTTGGACACGTATGCTTTTATGTTCAAAAAAAGAAAGGCGCTGTTGATAAAATTGCATATTTACGCGCCCTTCAGATGTTAGTATATTCCAAAAAGAATAAGACTAGCTATGGAATGTATGGAGTTTTTTATTGTGACAGCGAAAATGGAAACAATATCCTTCGTTATATGGAAAATCCATCCCATGATGAGTGGAAAGCTTCGAATTGGAGAGTAAATGGCAAAACAAATGGCTACGGCAGAATTGCCCTTCAAGAGATGGACAAATTCATCAATGAATGTTTGTCTAAGTCATTCTCTCTAAAAGATAAAATTACAATTGACATTAAGGGATTGGAAGAATTTCTTTATATCCCAACAACTTATGAAGAAGACGATGAACTTGAAACTGAATCTCTGACAGGAGGTTCAACAGGCAAAGTACAAGATGATGGCACTTCTGTGACAACGGATTTGCCTGAAGACAATAGTAATCCTACTATAACAGAGAGATCTACTCCACCATCAACGGGGCACGTAATGATAAACAAACCAACAACAGCAACAAACACATCGGGAGGAAATCTGCGTTCTGGTCATGGAGAAGCCATAAAGAAGCCAAAAGCTGAAGGGATACAGAAACCTGGAGATGCAAAAGATGCTCGTACAGAAGACGAGTCCGGAGAGAGAGGACTATTCGCTTCTCCTATCAGTATTCCATACAGGACGTTCTCACAGGTTGAAGGTGATAGTGTTTATCACTACGTTATTCTTCATCCAAAGGATGAAATTGGCAACGTTCGCCTTCACTTTTTTGCTGTTGGTGAAGAGAATGACGAGGAATTGCAAATCGCAGAATCAAACTTAGGTAACATAAGCGGCAACGTAATCCGTGACATACACCTTCAGGAAGGTAGATTGAGCCTAAAGGTAAAATTCACAGATAATATGAAGCATGCTCTAAAACTATCAGCGGAGGAATTATATGAAGTATAAGAATGTGTCACTTCCTTATCCTGTTCTTGGAATCCATGATGACGTATATCCATTACTTGAGGATGATTGCGTAAAAATGGATGCGCCAAAGAAGACTGCGGTGGATTATAGTTTTGGAGTAAGTCTTACCCAACGAAATAAGGATATAACTGCCCTTGTGGAACAGGGCAAGGCTGAATATGCTTGTGAGGTTACATGTAAAGATACATTCCTACGTCGTTGCTATCACTCATCTGTTCCACATTTTGACATAAAACTTGGAAGAAAAGAAGTAAATGGCCATATAGATTTCCAATGTTTCATTGCAGCCAAAGTAAATATTCCTGGCTACACAAATAGTGATTTCAACGAAGATTACTTTGGATTTAAATTTGACCTTGAAGTTGGAGATATGCTTGCTGTATTCCCGCTTGCATGGTGGAATACAGAGATAAAATATGACAAACTCTATGCCGCAGGTTCATTCATGCAAATTGTTGAAGCTGCAGATGGTATCGATAAGACATGGTTCAATCTTGACGAAGACCGAATTATGATTGAGATGCCGCATGATTTATTTGTACAATACCAACGCATAGGAAATAGCTTTCCTGAGGTTATTCACTCTTCCATCGTTCACAATGCATTAGTGTATGCTCTTAGCAACTTGGGAGAGTATCAAGATAAGGGCAAATTGTGGGCAGACAGCCTAATAGCACGTATGGATGACCCTCAATTACAGCAGTATGACCTTAGCGACATGAATCAGATTTATCGTGTCGCAGACATTTTGCTTCAAGATCCGTATAAACGACTTCTCGACAGTCTTGAAAAAATTGCCGAGAGTCAAATTGAAGAACAGGAGGATTGATTATGGAACTACAGAAAGTATTCAAACATTCATATATGGATGAGCTCCGTAAGAACATTCATATTTCTGACTATCAAGGTGAGTCGTTCCCATACGACCCATCAAAGGTAAAGGCACTTGCAAACGTGTATAAACCAGAAGGATTATTGGAACGATTAGACCCTGAAGATGACTTTACTTCCGCTATTGAAATCTTCAAGGCCTACGATTCTGTAACACCTTTACTGGCGTCATTACCCGACTTATGGGTTTATCTTGCTCATGTTGATCTCTTTCCGTATGTACAGAAGAGATGGCCCAAAGTACTCGATGGCAGCGCAGATGAGCAATACGTACTAAATCATTGGCACGAAAACTCACACTTCATGCGAACATCGTTTGCAGGACTATGGTGGCATGTTTTTTTGACATATGATGAATCAAGAAATAACCCATATGAATTAACAGAAGTATTATTCAAATCGCAAGATTTTAGAACTCTTCGTTTTGGTGAATTAGGCTTAATTCGTCATAAGCCTGCTATGATAGGTGTCTTGGAATATTTGATAGAGAACAATGAAATTATGAGAAATGCATTTGACGCAAGAGGGCAATTCATATCGAGATATTTTAATCTCATTGGTGGAACAAAACCTTTGGCGTATATGGATAAGCAGTTTTTTAAAAATAAATTAGAAAAAATAAAAGACAAGCTTCTTTTGATAAATTCCATTAATGATGTTCAAAATAAACCTATTGAAATATAAATTTAACAATAATACATATGAAATATTCAGAAAATGATCATATCAACTCTATTAGAGAGGTTGAAGTTTTTTTTGACTACCTTTTACTTGAACTAAAGGTAAACTTCCACCCTGACGATAAGTTTGAAAACTATATAGACATTAAGACAAATGACCCATCATTTACAGCTACAGAGTGCATTTTATTTAATCGCCTAATGGATGAGTCATTTGCTTTATGTGAAAAAGAAGGTGCAGATATTTATGAAATCGGCACAGACAAATTATTTGCTTTGTTGAATGAAAAAGTGTCATAAATGAATAAATTTACATTCATAGATCTTTTTGCAGGTTGTGGGGGGCTTAGTGAAGGTTTCCTTCAGACAGGAATGTTTGAGGGATTATCACATGTTGAGTGGGAATCACCCATGGTAAACACTTTACGATATCGTTTAGTAAAAAAGTGGAAACATACGGAAGAAGATGCCCGAAAACGTGTAATTAAGTTTGATATTCAAAAAACAGAAGAACTTCTTCATGGAAATTGGAATGAAGAAACAAAAAAAATCTATGGGCAAGAAAACCATCCCGACATAATAACAAAAGGATTGGATGGTCTTATAAATGGAAAGACAGTAGACCTAATAATTGGCGGTCCTCCATGCCAAGCATATTCTATTGCAGGAAGAGCACAGTCTCCGACAGGAATGAAGGATGACTATCGCAACTTTCTATTTGAGAGTTTTGTAAAGATAGTAGAACACTTCAAACCAAAAGTTTTTGTATTTGAAAATGTACCAGGCTTGCTAAGTGCATGCCCAGGAGAAATACCTGTGCGCATACGAATATACAATGCTTTTAAAGCTATCGGGTATGATATTCGAACGCCTGACAACTTAAAAAAATCTGTATATTGTGCAGAAGACTTTGACGTACCACAAAAGAGAAATCGTATTATTATAATAGGTACAAAACACGATTCAAAATATAACTTAGAAGAATTTTATCAAAGTTTAACGAATCACAAAAGCAAAGGCCCAATTAAAACGGTTCGAGAAGCTATTGGTAATATGCCTGCCCTCACCCCGAAGGATACAATCACAAAGGATGGTCGAAGAAACGTTTCACACGAACAACTACAAGGTAAGGTAATAGACCGTCACGAACCTAGATATCATGGCCCGCGCGACCAACGTTTGTTTACAGAGTGGCTTGGGAATAACATGAATAGGGCATCCCAAGAAGAAAAAAAGGCTATATACACCCATATTACAGGTCATACCTCAAACCATATAAAGTATAGGAATCTAGAATGGGATAAACCATCCCCAACTATCGTGGCACATCTTCATAAAGATGGTTATATGTTTATACATCCTGATATTAAGCAACTTAGGACGATAACAATTAGAGAAGCCGCTCTTTTGCAATCATTTCCTATGGACTATGAGTTTTTGGGCTCTACACCATATTGCTATAAAATGATTGGAAATGCAGTTCCTGTAAATTTTGCAAGAGGGATTGCAGAATCAATATATGAAGTATTAATCTCTAAACAATAAAACGAATATATGTTCAATCAAAAATTAGAAGAGAAAATTTTCAACTCCGAGATGTCAAGTATTAGCGACACATTGACAATCATATCAGGGTATATTGGCGCAGAAACAGTGTCATTACTAAAAAAATATCCAAACAAAAAGTTTACCATAATTTATGGAATGTATGCAAGTGAAGGCATTTCAAAAGCATTACATGACACTTTGGTTGAGTTACAAACTCATATGCCATGGATTGATATTAAGTATTCTTTAATTCCTATCCATTCTAAGATTTATTGTTGGAGTAAGGACAATATAATAACAGAAGTATTAGTTGGATCTGCAAATTTTTCCATCAATGGATTAAGAAGAGATTTTAAAGAGACACTGTATCCAATATCTTCATTAGCATATGAGGAATATAAGAAATACGAAAACTACATATTAAATCGTAGTATTTCTTGTTTGGTAGCTAACAAATTCAAAACTTCTCCAAAGTCACCAGTTGGAGATTCACAACCTAATGTTGCACAAAGAATTTGCAGGATAAATTTACTTGACTCAAAGGGGCAAGTACCTACAAAATCGGGGTTAAATTGGGGCAAAAGCAATGGTAAGGTTGTTGATGGTGATGCTTATCTTCCTATAAGGGTAGATTATATAAGGACATTCCCGGACTTATTCCCTCAAAAAAAATATGTTAATGGCGTAATAAATACCAATTCACTTGGAAAAATAACGAGAGAGAATGATGTAGTCGAACTTATATGGGATGATAAAAAGTCTATGATTGGTCTTTTAGAAGGCA
>SAMEA3663028__coassemble_527_pt1 | contig 14590 bp, 9 predicted proteins | sample SAMEA3663028__metabat2_high_PE_022 | metagenome-assembled genome bin SAMEA3663028 (sample SAMEA3663028) | pig gut metagenome | biome: pig gut; feature: pig-associated habitat; material: faeces | place: France | collected 2012 | reverse complement strand
CATCGTACGCCATGGCGTGTAGAGCTCACGTCGCCTGCCTTTGCAATCTACAACGTGAGTGGCTTTCGCCTTCACTCCGTCCGTCGTGCAGTGCTCCACTCCCTGCAGATTACCGTCGCCCATGAGTGTCACCTTTTCGCCGTCGATGGCAATGATGCGGTGAAGCACATAGCGGCGGTCGTCAGTCCATGCCAGCACCACGTCGCCCTTTTTCAGTTTGCCGGGTTTGGTAAGTATCGCGCTCTCACGGCCTCCAACGATGAATGGCAGCATGCTCCTTCCATCCACGGGCAGTGTCACGCTGACGCCTTCTTCCACGAGTCTCACTACTTCTGAGAGAATGATGTCGTCTCTCATTTTTATTTCTTTCTTATCGTCTTTCATATCGCCGCAGAGCTTTTTGTCTTTCATATCGCCGCAGAGCTTTTTTGTCTTTCATATCGCCTCGCAAATAGTCTTCTTGCATATCAGGGCAGCTTCGGCGTTGGGCAGACAGTTGAGATGCCATGTGGGCACACCGATAGCAAGGCGGTTGATGGTGTCGTGCAGACCGTCGGCGATGCTCTTGTCCCATCGTTTTCCCGAGATACTCGAAGAGATAAGGGCGTAGGCCTCAATGCCTTTCATGCGGCGTATCTCGTTGCGGGGAGCTTGGCTCAGCCCCACTATTCCGCCTAATCTGTGTTCCACCCGTCGATAACAAGGCGTCTTGCCGCTCCATGGCGATCCATAGACCTTTGCCGTCCCGTCGTCGTCAATACGCACCACGGGGTTGTCGTCGTTGACGAGTGTCGTGCCGGCTACGTTCTCAAGCCAGAGTCTTGAGTGAGTGCTTTTTCCCGTCCCGCTCTTGCCGAGAAACATGTATGCTTTTCCGTCGTGACATACGGTAGATGAGTGGAAGAGCAGTGTGCCTCGTCGAGCCGTGGCAAGGGCGTACATCACCATCATCGCATTGTCGAGCGATGCCTTGCGGTGGCGTGTGGCAAGAAAGAGCGTGGCGTCTGTATAGTCGCGTTCGCACACCATGCAGCCTCCGTCCTCTCTGTTCCATCTGAACACGAAAGCCGGTCGTCTCTTTATCTCGCCGCACAATATCTCCTGTCCCTCGTCCTCCTGTCGCCATTCTTCTGTAAAGTCAGATGGCATGGCGCAGCCGTCAGCCGTGTGGATGGTGAACACCACGTCGTCGTCAGACTCTGTCGCGAACGGGGCGTAGTTCGAAAGAGTGTCAGCAAGCCTCTGGTCGCTGATTTCGAGAGCCACCTTATGCCCTGCAATCGTATAATTATTTTTTTTCATTGATTCATTTCTTAAGCATCTTTGCTATTCATACACAAAGTACTAATTGTTTTCGTCGGCAAAAATACTAATAAATCTCTTATTATCCAAACTTTTCCCAAAAAAATCATCGTTTGGCAACAGTTTTTGGGTTAGCATCTGTACAGCCTTCCCACAGGTATTGTTGGTTGCGCCGATGTCGATTATTATTACTATTTTGAGTAAACGATTATTTCGACTTCTTGACCGTTTTCTTTTTCTTCCTGCCGAAGAGGTCGCGGAGGGTGGTGAAGTCCTTCTTCATGATTATGCCCACGCCCTGGGTGTTGAGACTCGACTTGGTAAAGTAGCGGTCGTTGGTCTGGTTATAGACTTTGAGTGCGAGGTTGCCGTTAGGAGTGAGCAGGTAGCGGATGTCGAAGTCGCCGATGAACGACTGTGTGGCCTTGGCTGCATTGTCGCGGTAGCCAAACTGTCCGTTGATGAGGAGGCGGTTGTTGAGGAGGCGGCCACTGAGCAGGCCTTCGTATTCGGCATTGTTCCATCCCTCGTCTCCAGTGGAGATGTTGGCGCCGAAGTTCCAGTTGTTGCTCTTGACCACCGAGCCGAGGATGGAGTTAATCTGTCCGGAGATGGTGCCCGAGAGAAGGCTTTGCATGGCGAGTGACGTCTGACTGTATTGCGCTCCGCCTTGAGCCTGCGAGTTGTTGTTGGTCTGAGGGTAGAACTTGCCAATGCCGAGCAGATACACCACCTGTTGGTTCATCTCCTCCTCGCTGTTGATGATGCTGCGTATGATCTGTTTCTCGTCGGTGCTGACGGTAGGCATGTCGATGTCGAAGCTCACCTGTGGCTGTCGTGCTATGCCTCCGATGTTCATGAGGCAGTTGACACGTATGGTGTTGTTAGAGAAGCTGTTGCCGATGTTTAGGTCTGAGAGTGTCACGCCGTTGACGGTGTGTACTGCCTGCAGGTTGATGGCAGCGTCGAATGGGTTGCCGCCGAAGACGAGTGTGCCGCCGCGATTGAACGAGAACGACTTTTTCAGTATGTTTTGTATGGTGATGCCATAGGTGCCGTGGTCAACGGTATAGGTGCCGAACATGTTGAATGCTCCCTTGTCGTAGTATGTGGCCTTGATCACTCCGTCGCCGTTGAGCGTGATATAGTCGCCGGTGTTTTGGTCCATGAGCAGACGTATGGTGGCGTCGGGCGTGCAGTTGATGTTGAAGTTGATGTACATGTCTGACGAGAGGTTGAGCGGCGTGACTGTGCGGTGAGACACGGCGTTGTCGGCGTTGGCGAGACTGTTGTTAGTGGAGTCTTTCCACTCGATGAAGTCCTGGTTGGAGAGAGCGTCGGGCGACGACACGTTGTAGGTGAACGACGAGCCTGGGCGCGGCATGATGTCAACGTCCATGCGGAAGAGACCGCTGCGTCCGTTGATGTGAACGTTGCCGGTGCCATAGACGGTGCCGTAGAAGGTGTTGTTGCCGAAGTCGCGGAAGTCGTAGGCGAGGAGGTTGTCGGCTGCGATGTCGAGGTTGTAGCTCAGACGTGTGAGGCTCTTGTGGTAGAGGCTTCCGCTGACATGTCCTTCGTGTCCTTCGGCGTCGCGCAGAGTCACTCCGTCGAGTTTTATCTCGTTGGGAATGAGTTCTATGGTCTGTCCGTCGATGTAGTATCTGCAGTTGAGCGGCGAGATCATTGCCTCTGCCTTGTTGACGGTGACCTTTCCGGTGAGGTTTATCTTGTTGAGCGGACCGGCGAGTCGCAGAGTGCCGTTGGCATGTCCTGTGACGTCGCTGATGAAGCTCTTGGTGAACGAGTGTAGGAAGTCGATGTAAGTGCCTTGTGCGTTGAGGGCGAGGTCGATATGGTTGCGTGAGGGCGACACATATCCGTCGATGAGGGTTTGTGCCTCGGGACCATCGTCAGCCACGGCATGTATGTCGATCTGTTTCTCGTCGGCATTCCAGTCAACGTTGGCGTTGAGCACACCCATGCGTCCGTTTTCGAAGAGGAAGTTGTTGACGTTGAGCTTGGCATAGGCGCTCATCTTGCCGAAAGGCGCCACGATGACGGCTCGTCCCGATGCGTCGCCGTCGAACTTCACGGAGTGGAAGTTGACGAGGTTGAGCACGTATTCCACATCCACGGCGTTGAGGTCGATGAGCAACGAGTCGGTGTCGCGGTCTGAAGCCCGTCCGTTGACGATGATATGCTGTCCGTTGTGTTCTATCTTGAATTGTCGGATGTCGATGTCGTTTTTGGCGTAAGAGATGTTTGACGCCATTACGTCCCACTGCTTGTCACCTATATTAATATGTGAGGGGACGATGGATATGGTGGCAGCCTTTTGGTTGTCGTCGCGTGTGAAGAACGAGGCGATGGCGTTGATGTTGCCTGACATGGGTTTTGTGGCACTGCCGTTGTCCCAGTAGAGCGATGTGTGGAGTTTGTTGTCTGCAGCCGAGCAGTGAGCCTTGAGGCGCATGGCGTCGCCGTTGTCCATGATTTTGGTGAGTCGGGTGTCGAGGAGGAGAGTGTCGAGAGGCGACGACAAGGCCACGACGGCTGCGGCATAAGGCTTGTCGTTGAGCGAGAAACTGTCGGTGTTAGCGTTGAGGGCCACCTCTTGTGTGGTGTCGTCGAGGCGCGAGTCGATGACGAGAGGCGACTGGATGTCGAGGTTGACGCCTAAGAGCGGCCGCATCCATCGTGTGGAAGAGATAAAGGCCTTGAGCGAGAAGGCGTTGCCGTAGCTGCGGCCGTCGTGGGTGAGTCCTGGAAGGGTGGGGAGTTTGCTGCCCACGATGTTTGAGAAGCTCTTGGCGAGTGTGGCTATGTCGAAGGTGCCGTTGATATCGATATGGCCGAAGTCGCTGTCAAGTCTGATGTTATGTGTCTTTCCGCTGAATCCAGCCTCGACGTCGATATGATCTATGCGGCAGGAGTCGGTAGAGGATGTGAGCGAGAAGTCGGTGATGGAGAGCGTGCCCTGAGCGTCGTTGACCGCTGAGGCGCGCATGTCGGCGGTGACAATGGCAGAGAAGCGTGCGTCGCCCCATCTTGACGAGAGGTTGATGGCCTGAGGACAGATGTCGTCGATGTTGACTGCCAAGGCGATATCCTTGCCCTTGCCGAGGGTGGAGAGCGAGCCGTCGGCAGAGAGTCTGATATTTGGGTCGTCGATGCTCACCTTTCCGCCTATGGATGATGCGGAGTAGGTGGCGTTGAGGTCGATATTGCTGAAGGTGTAGCCGTCGTAGCTGAACTTCGAGACGGTGCCTTTGACGTCGATGGAAGGTTTGCCTCCGGCCGCCTTGAGTGCGCCCTGGGCGTTGACGTTGAGGGCAGCGGTGCCGAGGTGATGGTTGTCGGCGAGCGTCTTGAGGTCGATGCCATCGGTGACGGCAGTGGCGCCGAAGTGGTTGTTGTCGTCCATGTGGAACTTGATGTCCACATTGCCCACGCCTGTCCTTACGTTGCCTCGGGCGGTGATGGCGCCGTCGCGTGTGGCTGCGGCATTGCCGTTGAAGTCGATGTTGCCCAGTCGGCGTAGTACGTCAGGCACTTCGGTCTTTTCGCCCTTGAGGTTTTCGGAGAGGAACTCGATGGTCTTCGACGAGACGCCGAGATGCTTCACGTCAGCATACCACAGTCCTCGGGCCCCTTGTTTTTTATACCATCCCTTGGTGTCGATATTGATGTCGCCCGACGGCGAGTTGACGACAAACGAGCCGATGTTGACGCTCGTCCCGGTGCCGCTGAATGACGAGGCGATAAAGAGCTTGTCGTGGAACGTGTGCAGCGAAGGCAAGATAAAAGCCATGTCGGCTGGTGTGACAAACGACTGTTCTATGGTGCCGTTAAACTTCACGGTGGCGGCTATGATGTTTTTGCCGTCGTGGCGGTAAGAGGCTGTGAGCGAGGGGATGAGCAACTTGGAGGCAGGCATCTCGAGCGTAAAGTCGCTCAGCACGGCCTTACGGCGGTCGGCTCGGAAATGGAAAGCCAAGCGGCGGATGTCGATGCCCGACTGCTCTTTGAACGACAGTTCGCGGACGGCGAGTTCAAGAGTGTTGTCGGTGAGTTGCGGCAAGGCGGCGTATAGGTTGAAGTCGCTGACGGCGAGATGGTTAATGTCGAGTTTACCCTTGGTAGGAGCCTTGTCGTAGCGGTCGTAGTGAATGTCGGCGTGCCGCATGATAAACGACCCGACGGCGATGTCGAGCGGTTTGTGGTTCGTGGTGTCTTTCGACGCGAGCGAGTCGAGCACAAACTGGAAGTTTGGCTTGGCCTCGGCAGAAGTCTGATAGAGCGTGAGGCGCGGACTGAAGAGCTGTGCTGAGTTGACGACGATGCGCCCCTTGGCAAGCGCAGCCACGTCAATCTTCGCTGCTATGCGCGCCGAGAGCATCATGGTCTTGCCCTTCTGGTCGAGGATGGTGACGTCGTCGATGATGATGCGGTTGAGCATGCCCAAGTCAACGCGTCCTACTGTCACCTTCGTGCCAATCTTTTTCCCCACGGCGTTAGCCACCGTCTGTCCGAGTTGTTGTTGGACATACGGCACATGGAGTAGGATGGCGATGGCGATGTATATGGACACAGAAGTCCATACGACGATGTTTATTATGTGTTTAAATAGTTTCAAAATTGCTTAGTGGAGTTTCCAAAAACTGAATGATGTCGTCTTTTATGGCGCAAAATTACAAAAAAAAGTGCAATGTGACCCAATTTTATTGTCAAATTCTTCATATTCTGCTTAAAAATTCGTAATTTTGCAGCGTTTTCTTAGATACTTTAACAAAACCCTTTATTATAATGGTCAATGTAATTAAATTGCGTAAAGGCTTGGACATAAAGCTTGCTGGCGCGGCTGAGAAGAAAAAGATACAGCTGAAGTCGAACGGCAAGTACTGTCTTGCTCCCACCGACTTTGTAGGTGTAACACCTAAGGTCGTAGTGAAGGAAGGCGACAATGTCAAGGCTGGCGACGCTTTGTTTATCAACAAGAATTGCCCAGAAGTGAAGTTTGCATCGCCCGTTAGCGGTACGGTGAGAGCCGTGGTGCGTGGTGAGCGACGCAAGGTGTTGGGCATTATGGTGGAAGCCGACGGAAAGCAAGAGGCAACCGATTTCGGCAAGAAAGATGTAGATCGTCTTAGTGGAGACGAAGTGGTAAACGCTCTTTTGGAGGCAGGACTGTTTGGATACATCAACCAGCTGCCTTATGCCGTGGTAGCCACCCCGGCAGAACGTCCGAAGAGCATCTTCGTGTCGGCATTGAGGGACAAGCCTCTGGCAGCCGACTTCGAGTATGAGCTTGAGGGACAGGAGCAGCAGTGGCAGGCCGGACTCACCGCCTTGTCGAAGATTGCCAAGACCTATCTCGGCATCGGCGCACGTCAGACGGCTAAGGCGCTCACTGAGGCTAAGGATGTAGTAGTGACTGCGTTTGACGGACCTTGTCCAGCAGGTAACGTAGGCGTGCAGGTGAACCATCTCGACCCGGTGAACAAGGGCGAGACAGTGTGGACCGTAGAGCCAACCGCCGTGTTGTTCTTCGGCAGGCTGATGCTCACTGGTAAGGTAGATCTGCGACGTACCGTGGCACTCTGCGGCAGCGAGGTGGAGAAGCCACAGTATGCCGACATGCTTGTAGGCGAAGAACTGTCAACGCTTCTGAGCAACTCTTATGACAAGAACCGTCGGGTGCGCATCATCAACGGCAACGTCCTCACAGGTACACCAGTGACCAGCGAGGGATATCTCGGTGCCCACACATCGGAGATAACCGTCATCCCCGAAGGTGACGACGCCGACGAGTTGGCAGGCTGGATAATGCCACGCCTAAAGCAGTTCTCGGTAAGCCGCAGCTATTTCTCATGGTTATTCGGCAGCAGGAAATACGCTCTCGACGCCCGCATCAAAGGCGGACAACGCCACATGATAATGAGCGGCGAGTATGACAGCGTGATGCCGATGGACATCTATCCCGAGTATCTCGTCAAGGCCATCATCACCGGCAATATCGACAAGATGGAGGCGCTGGGCATCTACGAGGTGAGCCCCGAGGACTTCGCCCTGGCCGAGTTTGTCGATAGCTCGAAGCTCGAGCTCCAGCGCATAGTACGCGAAGGACTCGACATGCTGAGGAAAGAGAATAGTTGAAAGATTGGATATCGATAACGAAAACGGGAACGAAACGATAACGAAAACGGGAACGAAACGATAACGAAATCGATAACGAAATCGATAACGAAATCGATAACGAAAACGATAACGAAAACGGGAACGGTTTCAATCTTTCAATTTTTACATATTAAAATATTTATGAAATGAGTTTTTTAAGAAATTATCTCAATAAGATAAAGCCGAACTTCGAGAAGGACGGCAAGCTTCACGCCTTTCGCAGCGTGTTTGACGGTTTCGAGACGTTTCTCTACGTGCCCAACGACACGGCGAAAAACGGCTGTAACATCCACGACGCGATAGACTCAAAGCGCATCATGAGCATGGTGGTGATAGCCCTGCTGCCCGCCCTGCTCTTTGGAATGTATAACGTGGGATATCAGAACTATCTCGCTGCTGGCACACTCGCCGAGGCACACTTCTGTCAGATCTTCTTCTACGGCGTCCTCGCCGTGTTGCCGAAGATATTGGTAAGCTATATCATAGGTCTTGGCATAGAGTTCGCCTGGGCACAGTGGAAAGGCGAGGAGATACAAGAAGGCTATCTAGTCTCGGGTATCATCATCCCGATGATCTTGCCCGTGGGCTGTCCTATATGGATGATTGCCGTGGCAGTGGCGTTTGCCGTGATCATCGGCAAGGAGATCTTCGGCGGAACGGGCATGAACATCTTCAACGTGGCGCTCGTAGCGCGCGCGTTCCTCTTCTTCTCTTATCCTACCAAGATGAGTGGCGACAGCGTATGGGTGGCCAACGAGTCGATATTTGGCTTGGGAAATAACCTCGCCGACGGCTTCACGGCAGCCACACCGCTCGGACAGTTAGCCGCAGGCACACAGGTGACCGCTTCGGTCAGCGATGCCGTGATGGGATTCATTCCCGGCTCGGTGGGCGAGACTTCGGTCATAGCCATCGCCATCGGCGCCGTCATCCTTCTGTGGTCGGGCATCGCCTCTTGGCGCACCATGCTCAGCGTGGTGGTTGGAGGCAGCCTGATGGCCGTGGTGTTTGAGCAGACCGGACAGTCAATAGCATGGTACGAGCACCTGGTGTATGGCGGTTTCGCCTTCGGTGCCGTGTTTATGGCCACCGATCCAGTGACCTCATGCCGCACCAACACCGGAAAGTATATCTACGGCTTGCTCATCGGCGCGCTTGCCATCATCATCCGTGTGATGAACCCTGGCTTCCCCGAGGGCATGATGCTCGCCATCCTCTTCGGCAATATGATGGCTCCGCTCATCGACCACTATGTGGTGGATGCCAATATCAGGAAGAGAGCAAAGAGAGTAAACAGATAATGGATTCATTAGAAATGAAGAATTATGAATACAAACAAGAATTCCTACATTATTATATATAGCTCGGTGATGGTCATCATCGTGGCGTTCTTGCTCGCCTTCATTTACCAGACATTGAAGCCTATGCAGGACGTGAATGTGGCGTTGGACAAGAAGAAACAGATACTCGCCTCGCTCAACATCCGCGATCTCGCCAACCAAGAGGCTGAGGCAAAATACCAGCAGGTGGTGAAGGCAGAGACAACCGTCGAGGACGGACTCGTGCTCTACGACTGTCAGGTAGATGGTAAACAAAAGTATGTCATTCCCGTAAGGGGAATGGGACTCTGGGGACCAATATGGGGATATGTGGCACTCGACGACGACAAGAACACCATCTTCGGTGCATTCTTCAACCACGAGTCGGAGACCGCCGGTCTTGGAGCTGAGATTAAGGATTCGCGTGCATGGCAAGACCAGTTCCGCGGAAAGAAGATTTTCGCCGCTGACGGCAGCCTTGCCATCGCAGTGAAGAAAAAGAGCGACGTGAAAAACCCACAGTCGGAGTGTGATGCCGTCACTGGTGCCACACTGACGTCCGACGGCGTGTCGCTGATGCTACGTGAGTCGTTAGGTAAATATCAAGCGTTTTTAAACAAGTAATACAGCTATGAGTTTATTTTCAAAACAGAACAAGGAGGTATTCAGCAATCCTCTGAACCTCGACCATCCAATATTGGTTCAGGTGCTCGGCATCTGCTCGGCGCTCGCTGTCACTGCACAGCTTGAGCCAGCTATCGTGATGGGTCTCGCCGTGACAGTGATCACCGCCTTTGCCAATGTGATAATATCGCTCATCCGCAATACCATCCCGACGCGTATCCGTATCGTGGTACAACTCGTCGTCGTGGCCACCCTCGTCACCATCGTCAGCCAGGTGCTGAAGGCCTTCGCTTACGATGTCAGCGTGCAGCTGTCGGTATATGTGGGACTTATCATCACCAACTGTATCCTCATGGGACGTCTTGAGGCGTTTGCCATGCAGAACAAGCCATGGCCATCGTTTATCGACGGCGTCTCTAACGGACTGGGCTACGCTATGATCCTCGTCATCGTGGGCGGCGTGCGCGAATTCTTTGGCCGCGGCTCGCTATTAGGATTTCAAATTCTGCCCGATGCAGTGTATGATTTCGGATATGTTAACAACGGTATGATGACCATGCCCGCCATGGCACTCATCCTCTTAGGATGTGTCATCTGGGTGCATCGTGCTTATTTTTATAAGGAGAAATAATGTATGGAACACGCTATTAGCTTATTCTTCAGGTCCATATTCGTGGACAATATGGTGTTCGCCTTCTTCCTCGGTATGTGCTCGTTCCTTGCCGTGTCGAAGAACGTGAAGACCTCGCTCGGACTGGGACTTGCCGTGACCTTCGTTCTCATGGTCACCGTGCCCGTTGACTATCTGCTGCAGACAAAGATTCTCGGTCCCGACTGCCTCGTGGAGGGCGTTGACTTGTCGTATCTCAGCTTCATCCTCTTCATCGCCGTCATCGCCGGTATCGTACAGCTCGTGGAGATGATCGTCGAGCGCTATTCGCCGTCGCTCTATGCAGCCCTTGGCATTTTCCTCCCGCTCATCGCCGTCAACTGCGCCATCATGGGAGCTTCGCTCTTCATGCAGCAGCGCATCAACCTCGACCCGTCAAACACACAATACATCGGCTCGATCGTTGACGCACTCGTATTCGCACTCGGCAGCGGACTCGGATGGACTCTTGCCATCGTCTCTATGGGAGCCATTCGCGAGAAAATGGAATACAGCGACGTGCCAAAGCCTCTTCAGGGACTCGGCATCACTTTCATCACGGTAGGACTCATGGCTATGGCCATGATGTGCTTCTCAGGACTTAAAATATAAAGAAAGGAGGATAAACAGATTATGTTCATTACAGTAAGCATCGCAGTATTCTTAGTGCTGATACTGCTCATAGTCATCCTTCTGCTCGTGGCGAAGAAATATCTCTCGCCAAGCGGAAATGTGAACATCACCATCAATGGAGACCGCACCATCTCGGTGGGACAAGGCTCGAGCCTCATGACCACACTCAACGAAAACGGCATCTTCCTTCCATCGGCTTGCGGTGGAAAGGCAAGCTGCGGACAGTGTAAGGTGCAGGTACTTGAAGGTGGCGGTGAGATACTCGACTCGGAAAAGCCACACTTCACACGTAAGGAAATAAAGGACAACTGGAGACTCGGATGCCAGTGCAAGGTGAAGAGCGACATGAATATCCGTGTGCCAGAGAGCGTCCTCGGAGTGAAGGAATACGAGTGTACGGTGATATCAAACAAAAACGTCGCCACATTCATCAAGGAGTTCAAGGTGCAGCTGCCAAAGGGCGCACACATGGACTTCCTGCCAGGCTCTTATGCACAGATCAAAATTCCTACATTCTCTATCGACTACGACAAGGACATCGACAAGTCGCTCATCGGCGAAGAGTATCTGCCGGCATGGCAGAAGTTCGGCCTCTTCCCGCTGAAGTGTGTCAATACCGAGCCGACAATACGCGCATACTCCATGGCCAACTATCCTGCCGAGGGCGACGTGTTTATGCTCACCGTTCGTATCGCCACACCGCCGTTCAAGCCAGACCGTAGCGGATTCATGGACGTCAATCCAGGTATCGCCTCGTCGTATATCTTCACACTGAAGCCAGGCGACAAGGTGATCATGAGCGGACCTTATGGCGATTTCCATCCTCATTTCGACTCCAAGCGCGAGATGATTTGGGTGGGCGGTGGAGCCGGAATGGCACCGCTGAGAGCGCAGATCATGCACATGACAAAGACGCTGCACACTACCGACCGCGAGATGCACTACTTCTACGGAGCCCGAGCTCTCAACGAGGTGTTCTATCTCGACGACTTCCTCGGACTGGAGAAGGAATATCCAAACTTCCATTTCCACCTCGCACTCGACCGTCCGGATCCAGCCGCCGACGCAGCAGGAGTGAAATACACCGCCGGATTCGTTCATCAGGTGATGTACAACACTTACCTGAAGGACCACGAGGCACCGGAGGATATCGAATACTACATGTGTGGACCTGGTCCGATGTCGAAGGCCGTCGTCGGAATGCTCGACTCTCTCGGCGTAGAGCCAGAGTCGATAATGTATGACAACTTTGGAGGTTAATACCTCAACATAGTAATTTTTTTCATTATCATGGTTGTAGGGGGACAAGATATTCTCCCTACAACCCTAAAAGAAAAACTACTACAACCGCATACTTAACCGCAGTCTTTATCATCATTGTGACAATCTTATAAATCTATTTCAAAAACAAGAACCAAGAAAGAATGAAACCATTATTAGCATTAGCCCTTATGACACTTGCCGCAAACAACATTCGTGCGCAAGTGGTAATCAACGAACTGATGCAGTCAAACATCGACTGCATAATGGACGACATCAACGAATTTCCCGACTCGTGGGTGGAACTGTATAATGCAGGAACAACAGCAGTGGATCTTGCCGACTATTCCATCGGCGACTCAGACAAAGCTAACAAGGCATGGAAACTGCCTAACCTACAACTGGAGGCAGGAAAACATGTCGTAGTGTACTGTGATAAAGAAGCCAACGGACTTCACACCGACTTCCGACTCGAATCAGGGAAAGACGGCGCCGTATATCTGTTCAAAGGCGAAAATGTGGCCGATAAGGTCACTGGCATGAAAAAACAACCCGCTCCAAATATCGCCTACGGACGAAAGAATGACGCTGCCGACGACTGGGGATATATGCTCACGCCGACACCGGGAAACACCAACTGCGGAAAGACGACGAAGACCATCCTCGGACAGCCCGTGTTCAGCTCTACGGGAATGGTAAGCGCCGAAACAAAAAGTTTTAATCTCACCTTGTCGCTGCCCGACGGTGCCCCAGAAGGAACCGTGATAAGATATACCAAAGACGGTACTGAACCGACAGATTCAAGCACAGCCTACTCCAATCCCATCAATATAAGACACACAACGGTGATAAGGGCAAAGCTTTTCGCCGACGGCTGCCTCTCACCACGCTCCGTGGCGCATAGTTTCATCTTCCACCAGCGAGAGGTGACACTGCCTGTAGTGTCTATCGTCACTGACAAGCGCTACTTCTACGACCCCGCTATAGGCATCTACGTGGAAGGCAATAAGGCTGACGGAAAGGAAAACTACAAACACGACTGGAGACGACCGATAAATTTAGAGGTGTTTGAAAATGCCGAAGAGGAATCGGTCATCAACCAACTCTGCGAGACTCGCATCATGGGAGGCGCGACAAGAGGAAACGAGAAGAAGTCGCTCGCACTCTATGCCAACAAACGATTTGGTGAGAAACGATTCAAGTATGAGTTCTTCCCCGAGGACCGTCCCGGAGTGACCGACTTCAAGTCGTTAGCCCTGCGTAACGCTGGCAACGACTTCGACTATCTCTTCCAGCGCGACGCTATCATCCAGCGTAATATGGCACGACATACCGACCTCGACTGGCAGGCATACCGCCCAGCCATTGTGTATGTCAACGGCGAGTATTTCGGCATGCTTAACTTCCGCGAACGCAGCAATGAGGACAATATCTACACCAACTACGACGGCCTCGAGGATATAGACATGTTTGAAAACTGGTACGAACTGAAAGAGGGAACATGGGACAACTACAACGCTTTCAAGGACTTCTATCAGGAGCACGGTCATACCATGGAGGAATACTCGAAATGGATGGACTGCTATGAGTTTATCAATCTCATGCTGATGAACCTCTACTACTGCAACCTCGACTTCCCAGGCAACAATATAGTGATGTGGCGACCAAGAACCGACGACGGACGATGGAGATGGATTGCCAAAGATACCGACTTCGGGCTCGGACTCTATGGAAGAGACGTGAACTACAACACCATAGAATGGATCTACAACCCTGATTACGACAGTAACAATAACTGGGCAAACCAGTATGAACACACGCGACTCTTCAGAAGACTCATGGAGGATGAAGACTTCAAACGTGAGTTTCTTGACCGTGCCGCCATCTATATGGGCGACTTTCTCAACGAACGAGGTACGCGCGAAGTGTGGGACCCGATGTATGAGGAAATAAAATTCGAATATCCACACCATCGTGCTCTTATCAACCAATGGTGGCCTAACTATAACGACGAACTGCGTAATGCCCGCACCTGGCTAAACAAGCGAACTAATGTCTTCTACAGCCAACTGGCAAACTACTATAGGCTTGGCAGGCCAACGCCAATGAAGATAGGAACGTCGCTGACTGACGACGAACGCGCTTCGGTATCTATCTCTGTCAATGGCGTGAAACTGAGCAAGGCGCTGTTTGACGGAAAATTCTATAAAGGCAGGAAACTGCATCTCGAAGCCTCGTGTATCGACGGCAGCAAGACTGTGACAGGATGGAAGGTGACTGAGACTACCACCACGGGAAAGACAGAGGAGAAAACCATCGCCATCCCGACATACGACTTCGACATGCCTTCGTGTACAAAGCTTGTCATCGAGCCAATCCTCTCCGAGTCGAGCTCTATCTCACTTCCTACTGCCGATGACGACAATGCCCCATGCTACACCATCGGCGGCAAGAGAGCAAAAGATAATGCAAGAGGAGTGATAGTGAAACGAGGAAAAAAGCTCTTTAGATAAAGGAGAAAACGTAAGGAAGTTAAAGAAGTGGGGTTCCTTAACTTCTTTAACTTCCTTAACTTCCTTAACTTCTTTAACTTCCTTAACTTCTTTAACTTCCTTAACTTCTT
>SAMEA3663028__coassemble_511_pt1 | contig 15001 bp, 12 predicted proteins | sample SAMEA3663028__metabat2_high_PE_022 | metagenome-assembled genome bin SAMEA3663028 (sample SAMEA3663028) | pig gut metagenome | biome: pig gut; feature: pig-associated habitat; material: faeces | place: France | collected 2012 | reverse complement strand
AACTGCTGCCTTTGTCATAAAATAAAACAACTGATGACTTTGTCATAAAAAAACAACTGCTGACTTTGTCATAAAAAAAATTACCTGCCAGCAGATTCACTCTGACAGGTAACTCTCGCAGAACTCGTCGCCCAGACGGAAACCTTCCTCATAAAGGGCTTCGAGCTTCACGGGGTCTTTCTCTATACGGTCCACCTCCAACGGACGCTCGGGACGTATGCACAACACCTCGCCGCGAGCTTCCATCTGCTCCACCATCTCCAACTGGCGGTTATACTCCTTGATACGCCTGCTGAGCACCACTCGCAAGCGGGGATAACGCCTATATATAAAAGGTGGAATCTTAAGGTCGCGACCCGTCTTGCGATAACCGCGGTTGCGAGTAAGCACAAGCACATTGCGCTCATGCCCAGTCTCTATGGCACGCATCACGGGAATGCTATCGACAATGCCTCCGTCGAGATAAAGCGACCCATCAACATCGATTATCTTGCTGACATAAGGCAGACTGCTGCTCGCACGGCAGATGTCGAGAAGACGCTGGCGATTGCCCTCGTGCTCCTCCAGATACTCGGCACGACCAGTAAGACAGTTGGTCACGACCATCTCGAAAGTCATGTCGTTAGAGAAATATGTATCATAGTCGTATGGAATAAGCTCGTTGGGAAAACGGTCGTATAGCAGTTCGGGATCAAAGATACAACCCTGACGGATGAGATGCTTCAAACTGAGATAGTCATACTTCACAAGCATGTCGATATTCGACAAACGGGCACGACGCGGCTGATGGCTGGCATACGACAGACCATTGCAAGCCCCAGCCGACACCGCCACCACATAACGGAAGTACAGCTGATGCTTCATAAACGCGTCGAGAACACCACTCGTAAACACGCCTCTCATGCCTCCACCCTCAAGTACAAGCCCCGTTTTTCTGTTAATTACCATAATTATAGCCTATAAATATTAAAAAAACAGTGCAAAGATACTGCTTTTTCACAAAAAACCACTACCTTTGCTTCAAAATGAATAATAATTCACTAAAAATTAACAAATATGTTTAGCAGAGAAACCTATATTAACCGTCGCGCCGAGTTAAAAAAACTCGTCAAAAGCGGCGTCATCCTGTTCTTCGGCAACAACGAGTCGCCGATGAACTATCCAAACAACACTTACTATCCGTTCCGTCAAGACTCGTCGTTTCTCTATTATTTCGGACAGCATAGAGATGGCCTCGTAGGAGTTGTCGATATTGACAACAACCGCGAGATGCTTATCGGCAACGACATCGACATAGAGGACATCGTATGGTACGGATCCGTTGACAGCGTGGCTGAACTCGCCGCAGAAGTAGGCGTCGCTGACTCTGCGCCAATGAAAGAACTGAAAAACATCTGTGACGAGGCGGCCAGCAAAGGACGCAAGATACACTTCCTGCCTCCATACCGCCACGACACAATGATACAGATAATGGACCTCACCGGCATACACCCAAGCAAACAGCGCAAGGAGGCATCGCTCGAGCTGATAATGGCTGTAGTGAAACAACGCGCCACTAAAGAACCTCAAGAAATAGAGGCCATAGAGAAAGCGTGCGACGTGGGATATCTCATGCACACCACAGCCATGAGAGTGACAAAGGCCGGACTGACAGAGAAATACGTGGGAGGCATCATCGACAGCGTCGCACTCTCACACGCGTCAAAAAACAGCTTCCCCACCATCTTCAGCCAGCATGGAGAAATAATGCACGGCATACCACGACTCGACGTGCTGCAAGAGGGCAGACTGGCACTCTGCGACTGCGGATGCGAACTCAACGACTACTGCTCTGACAACACTCGAACATTCCCCGTAGCAAAAAAGTTCACACAACGGCAACTGGAGATATACTCCATCGTAGAAGCATGTCACGACTACGCCATTGAGGTGGCTAAGCCCGGAGTGAAATGGATGGACGTGCATCTCAACATATGCCGTATGATGACAGACAAACTCAAGGAACTCGGACTGATGAAGGGCGACACCGAAGAGGCCGTAAAGGCTGGCGCTCACGCCATGTTCATGCCTCACGGACTGGGACACATGATGGGTATGGACGTACATGACATGGAAGGCCTTGGACAGACTTACGTGGGATTTGACGAGGAGACACAGCCAAACCTCGAACAGTTTGGCACCAACTGCCTACGCATGGGACGCCGACTGCAAGAAAACTTCGTGATGACCGACGAACCAGGTATCTACTTTATCCCCTCGCTCATCGACGAATGGCGAGCCAGCGGACACTGCGCCGACTTCCTTAACTTCGATAAGATCGAGACCTATAAGGACTTCGGTGGCATCCGCCTTGAAGACGATATCCTCATCACCCCCAACGGCTGCCGCTTCTTAGGAAACAAACGCATCCCTTACCACCCAAAAGACGTGGAAGCGTATATAGAGGAATATAGAGAGTAATACTTCCGGAAGCCCCGGAAACTCCAGAAAACCCGGAAACTCCGGAAAACCCAGAAAACCCGGAAACTCCGGAAACTCCAGAAAACCCGGAAAACCCGGAAAAAAACCGATCAAAACAATAAAAATTACATTATTAAATTACATTATTAAAAATGAAGAAAATCATGTTGCTTTCGCTCGCTGCCCTTCTTACACTGGGAGCAAGCGCAGAAGAAAAGAAAAATGGTGAGAACAAAAACAAGCCCGTGTTCACCACCATAAAAGAAAACAAAATCACAAGTATCAAAGACCAAAACAGGAGCGGCACGTGCTGGGACTACTCCACACTCAGCTACTTTGAAGCTGAGATACTCAAGAAAACCGGCAAGACATACGACCTCTGCGAGTCGTTTGTAGCCAACAAAACTTATATGGATCGCGCAGTACAGGTAGTCCGCCTGCACGGCGACTGCCAGTTCTCGCAAGGAGGCTCTTGCTACGACCCACTCTACTGCATGCAGCACTACGGCATCTGCCCAGAAGACGCAATGCCTTTCCCAGGCTCGCTTTACGGCGACTCGCTCAACAACTTCAACGAGTTCTTCGCCCTCATGGAACCATACGTGGCTGCCGTAGCTAAGGGCGACCACAAGAAACTGTCGTCACAGTGGAAGGTGGGACTGCAGGGCATCCTCGACGCTTACCTCGGCAAGTGCCCTGACACATTCACCTACGAAGGCAAACAGTACACCCCACAGTCGTTCGTGCAAAGCCTCGGCATCAACCTCGACGACTATGTGACCATCACCTCTTACACTCACCACCCATTCTACACACGCTTCGCTGTGGAAGTGCAGGACAACTGGCGCAACCCACTATCTTGGAACCTGCCAATGGACGAGATGATGCGCGTGATTGACAACGCCATCAACGAGGGCTACACCATCGCATGGGGAGGCGACGTGAGCGAAGAAGGATTCACACGCAAGGGACTCGCTTATGCCTACGACGTGAAGGAAATGGAAAGCTTGCAGGGCAGCGACATGGCAAAATGGATGAGACTGGAGAAATCCAAAAAGACAGCTCTCATCGACTCGCTCGGATGCACCGTGCCTGAAATCACTCCTACACAGGAACGCCGCCAGCAACGCTACGACAACTGGGAACTCACCGACGACCACGGCATGCTCATCTACGGCATCGCCAAAGACCAAAACGGCAAAGAATACTATATGGTGAAAAACTCATGGGGCGAAACCGGCGACTATAAGGGTATTTGGTACATGACCAAAGCCTTCATCGCTGACAACACCATGGACTTCATGGTAAACAAAAACGCCATACCAAAGGATATCAGAAAGAAACTCGGTATCTAAGATTGAATAAACAGTTATTAGATAAGCTGTAATCAAAGATTGAATAAGCTGTAATCAAGATTGAATAAGCTATTATCAAGATTGAATAAGCTATTATCAAAGATATATTTCGAAGAGTGAAGAACGATGATTTCTTCACTCTTCTTATTTTCTCATCATAAACTCATCATTTACTCATCATAAACCCATCATAAACTCATCATAAACCCTTCGTTGACTCATCATCTACTTCCCTTCATTAAAAAAACAAAAAAAAGCGGGGGAACTTGCTTTTATATTAAATATTATTCGTAACTTTACACGCCAAAATGTACCTATACGTACGTTTTGCACTGAAGAAGAAAATAAAAAAACAATATAAATGCATTTCAAATGGAACATAGAAACACCATCATCCGAAAGAAAGCAGGCAGCTAAGGAGCTGGCAGACAAGATCGGAATGAGCCCGATACTTGCCGACCTGCTCATAAGAAGAGGCATAAAGACAGAATCGGCTGCCAAACGCTTCTTCCGACCGATGCTGAGCGAACTCATCGACCCGTTCCTCATGAACGACATGGACATCGCCGTTGACCGACTCAACGACGCCATGGGACGTAAGGAACGCATCATGGTCTATGGCGACTACGACGTGGACGGATGCACTGCCGTCGCACTGGTGTATAAGGTATTGCAACAGTTCTACTCCAATATCGAATACTATATACCAGACCGATACGACGAGGGTTACGGAGTGAGCCGCAAAAGCATCGACGAAGCAAAGGGAAAAGGTGTAAAACTAATCATAGTTCTCGACTGTGGCATAAAAGCCATAGACGAGATAGCTTATGCAAAGAAGCTCGGCATTGACTTCATCATCTGCGACCATCACGTCCCCGACGACGAGATGCCGCCAGCCGTTGCCATACTCAACCCGAAGCGAAAAGACTCCACATACCCGTTCCACCACCTCTCTGGATGTGGCGTGGGATTTAAGTTTATGCAGGCTTTCGCTAAAAATAATGGCATCCCGTTCTCACGACTCATGCCCGTACTCGACTTCTGCGCCATCAGCATCGCGTCAGACATTGTGCCCGTGACAGGCGAAAACCGCACGTTGGCTTTCCACGGACTGAAGCAGCTGAACCAAAACCCGTCGGTGGGACTGAAAGCTATCATCAAGATATGCGGACTCGCGGGAAGGGAACTCACCATGAGCGATATAGTGTTTAAAATCGGACCACGCATCAACGCATCCGGAAGAATACAAAACGGCAAGGAAGCTGTTGACCTGCTCGTGGAACGCGACTTAAAGACGGCACTGCTGCAGGCAAGTCAGATAAACGGATACAACGAACTGAGAAAGGATATCGACAAGCAGATGACGGAAGAAGCTAACCAAATCGTGGAAAAGCTTGAAAACCAGCAGCATCTCTCGTCGATAGTGCTCTATGGCGAAAACTGGAAAAAAGGCGTCATAGGCATCGTGGCTTCACGACTCACCGAGCTCTACTTCCGTCCAACAGTGGTGCTCACCATTGTCGATGGCATGGCAACGGGATCGGCACGCAGCGTGGCGGGATTCGACATCTACGACGCCATAAAGAGCTGCCGCGACCTTCTCGAAAACTTCGGCGGACACACTTACGCCGCCGGACTGTCGATGAAGAAAGAGAATATCCCCGCCTTCAGCAAGCGGTTTCAAGCATATGTCAACAATCACATCCAGCCAGAACAGACTCAAGCCCTACTCGATATTGAGGAAGAGATAGACTTCAAGGACATCACTAAGAAGATGCTTACAGACCTGAAGAAATTTGCGCCTCACGGTCCGTTCAACCCCAAACCGCTGTTCTGCACTCACAACGTGTATGACTACGGCACAAGCAAGGTGGTGGGAAAGATGCAGGAACACATCAAACTCGAACTCGTTGACAGCAAGTCGAGCAACGTGATGAACGGCATCGCCTTCGGACAAAGCAGTTCGGCTCTGTTTATCAAGAGCAAACGCAGCTTCGACATCGTTTACACCATAGAGGAAAATGCTTATAAGCACGGCGAAATTCAACTTCAAATAGAAGACATCAAACCTTCGGGGAATGAAGAATGAAGAATTCTTTTGCAAACGAGAGGAGAACCGAGCTCGCTCGAGCTATCCCGAGTGCAGGTAAAGAATCGACGAAATGAATTGTGACATTTGAAAAGCTAACGAATCGACGAAGTCAATGAAGTGTGAAATGTGAAAAGCTAACGAATCGACGAAGTCAATGAAAGATAATTATCGCGAGATACTGAGGAGATATTGGCACTACGACGACTTCCGCGGCATACAACTCGACATCATCGAGAGCATCGGACAGGGACGCGACACCCTCGGCCTGATGCCTACAGGAGGCGGAAAGTCGATAACTTTTCAAGTGCCCGCACTGGCTTCTGAAGGCTTGTGCCTCGTTGTCACGCCTCTCATTGCACTGATGAAAGACCAGGTGGAGAACCTGCGGCGACGTGGCATCAAAGCGGCGGCAATATATTCCGGCATGACCAACGACAAGATACTGATGACGCTCGAGAACTGCATCTTCGGTGCCTACAAGTTGCTCTATGTCTCGCCCGAACGACTCACCTCCGAATTTTTCATCGCCAAGATAAGACACGCCCGCATCAGCTTCATCACCGTCGATGAGGCGCACTGCATCACGCAATGGGGCTACGACTTCCGTCCGTCGTATCTGAAGATTGCGCTCTTCCGCAAGCTCTTCCCCGACACTCCCGTCCTCGCACTTACCGCCACAGCCACGCCTGCCGTGATAGAAGACATACAGGTGCAGTTGGGATTCAAGGAGAAGAACGTGTTCCGCATGAGCTTCCTTAGAGCCAACCTCGCCTATATGGTTTTTCATGCCGCAAACAGGCTTGAGGACATAAGAACATTATTAAATAAGGTGGGAGGCAGCTCGATAGTGTATGTGCAGAAGAGAAAAGACTGCGACGAGCTGGTTGACTACCTCACGCAAAACGGCATCTCAGCCACTTCCTATCACGCCAGACTCAACGACGTGGACAAAAACCAACGGCAGGAAGCATGGAAGAGAGGCGACATCACTACCATGGTGGCCACCAACGCCTTCGGCATGGGCATCGACAAACCCGACGTGAGACTGGTGATACACAAAAACAGTCCCGCCAGCCTCGAAGCATACTTCCAGGAAGCAGGACGTGCTGGACGCGACGGCAAGAAAGCTTATGCCGTGATGCTCTACAACGACGACGACAGGAAACGTCTCCTCATGCAGCTCAGACACTCTTTTCCCGAGAAAGACTTCATCAGGCAGGTGTATAACGAGCTGGCTTACTTCTACCAGATTGCCGTGGGCGACGGCTATAACTGTAACTTCGAGTTCGACATCAACAAGTTTTGCCGCACATATCGCCACATGCCAGAAGACACACTCTCAGCAATTAAAATCCTCATGCAGTCGGGATATGTGGCTTATACAGAAAACGACGACTATGCCTCGCGGGTGATGTTCGCCCTCGAACGCGACGACCTCTACCGCCTGCGCAACAACAGTCAGAAAGAAGACCTCCTGATAGAGACCATGTTGCGCAAATATCCAGGACTGTTCTGCACGTGGACATTTATCAACGAGGCTGATCTCGCCTCCATCCTTGGCATGGAACAACGAGAGGTGTATCTGCTGCTGAAAGGTCTCGACGACAAGAATATCCTCAACTACATCCCTCAGAAACACATCCCGCACCTGCGCTTCACTCAGCGCCGGGAAGACGGACACCGCATCATTATCCCCAAAGAGGTGTATGAAGTGATGTATATGAAAGCCGCCGAACGTATCGACGCCGTGCTGAAATACGCACAAGACGCCTCCACATGCCGCAGCCGACAGCTACTGGCATATTTCGGCGAGACGAAGAAAGAGGATTGCGGCGTCTGCGACGTGTGCTCGGCGAAAAAGCCACAGGAGAAGAAGACGGAGAAATGGATGGAGGCATACGACATGGTCATGGCAAAGCTGGCTGACAAGAAGAGACACGACATAGCCGAGCTGTGCGATACCGACATCCCGCTCGAGACGGTGGCTGACGTCATCACTTATCTTACCCATCAGCAGACAATAGGCAACGACGGGATATACGTGTTCATGAAATAACACGTCTAAAATGTAGGAATACTTATTCATGAAATAACACGTCCAAAATATAGGAAAAGCTGATAAAAAGACAGAAAAAAGACACGAAAACAACTTTTTTCATAGTAAAACACAAAAAAAAGTCACTTTTTGTTTGGAGTTTCAAGTAATTTGTGTACTTTTGCAGCGGTTAAACAATAAAAACAAAAAAAATAATTATGAACAGTCTGTACAATACAACATCATGGTGGTGGCGCGGCTCGAGATTCAAATAATCGCGGGACACGAAGCTGTGTATTGTATAAAGGACAAATAACACAAGGCTCATCGTTAAACGCGGTGAGCCTTGTTTGTTTTTAAAAAAAGAATAATAACACAAAAAAATAGAAAAGATGAAGAAATCGTTTTTAGTTGACGAAAATGGATTCTACGGAGATTTCGGCGGATCGTATGTGCCAGAAATACTCTATGCCACAGTGGAGAAACTGAGAGAGGAATATCTCGACATTCTCGAGTCGAAAGAGTTTCAGGACGAGTACATGTCGCTGCTACGCGACTATGTGGGACGCCCGTCGCCCCTCTACCTCGCCAAGAGGATGAGCGAGCGCTACGGCTGCCGCCTCTACCTCAAGCGCGAAGATCTCAACCACACGGGAGCGCACAAGATAAACAACACCATCGGACAGATACTGCTGGCAAAGAAAATGGGAAAGAAACGCATCATAGCAGAGACCGGAGCCGGACAGCACGGCGTGGCGACAGCCACAGTGTGTGCGCTGATGGACATGCCGTGTGTGGTGTATCAAGGAGCACTCGACGTGGAACGACAGCACACTAACGTGGAACGCATGAAGATGCTCGGTGCAGAGGTGAGACCAGTGAAGACAGGCAACTGGACCCTCAAAGACGCCACCAACGAGGCGATACGCGACTGGTGCTGCCATCCACAAGACACCTTTTATATAATAGGCTCCACCGTTGGACCTCATCCCTACCCCGACCTCGTGGCACGTCTGCAGAGCATCATCTCGAAAGAGATAAAAGAGCAGCTCGAAGAGAAGACAGGACGCGACTATCCCGACTATCTCATCGCTTGCGTGGGCGGCGGCTCTAACGCTGCTGGCACCATCTACCACTATATCGACGACGAGCGCGTGAAGATTGTCCTGGCAGAAGCCGGCGGACAGGGTGTGGAGACAGGACACACTGCCGCCACCATTCATGCCGGACGACTCGGCATCCTGCACGGATCAAGAACACTCGTCATGCAGACTCCCGACGGACAGATCATCGAGGCTGAGAGCCTCTCTGCCGGACTCGACTATCCTGGCATCGGACCTATGCACGCCAACATCGCGTCGCAACACCGCGCCACCGTCTATTCCATCAACGACGACGAGGCCGTGAAGGCGGCGTACGAACTGACACGCACCGAAGGCATCATCCCCGCCCTCGAAAGCGCACACGCTTTAGGAGTGCTGCCAAAGATGAAGTTCAACGCCGACGATGTGGTCGTGCTCACCGTCAGCGGACGAGGCGACAAGGACGTGGAAACATATTTGTCTCACAAAGAAATGGCAGGAGAATATGGAAACTTTTAACTACAAGACATCATCGCGCACACTGCTCGCCGACCTCTACACTCCGGTGGGCATATACATGCGACTCAGGGACATCTATCCGCAGAGCGCACTCATGGAGAGTTCTGACTATCACGACTCGAACAACAGCCACTCGTTTATCGGCATCAACCCGATAGCGTCGGTAGCCATCAGTCATGGCGAGGCTGTTTGCACCTTCCCCAACGGCGACACCACACGCCACGAGGTGAACCGCGACTACCGCTCAGACAAGGCCATCAACGCCTTCATCTCTCGCTTTAAGGTAGAAGGAGAATACGCCTCATACTGTGGACTTTACGGCTACACATCGTTTAATGCTGTTCGCTACTTTGAGGACATCGCCGTCAAGGACACCACGATGGAAAAGAACGATGCACCCGACATGATGTACATCCTCTACAGAGACATCATCGTGTTTGATCATTTCAACAATAAGCTCACCATCGTCACGCTCGGCGAAGAAAGCGCACTCGACGACATCTACCGGCAGATGAACAAAGCCAACGTGCATGCCTACGACTTCCATCCCGTGGGCGACACCACCTCGCCGCTCACCGACGAGGAGCACAAGGCCAACATACGCCGCGGCATAAAGCACTGCCTCAGGGGCGACGTGTTCCAGATAGTCATCGCACGCCGCTTCATCCAGCACTACGAGGGCGACGACTTTAAGCTCTATCGAGCGCTGCGCTCCATCAATCCCTCGCCTTACCTCTTCTACTTTGACTTCGGCGGCTTCCGCATCTTCGGCTCCTCGCCCGAAACACACTGCCGCATAGAAGGCAGGAAGGCGTATATCGACCCAATAGCCGGCACCACACGGCGCACAGGCGACGAAGAGGCTGACCGCAAGGCAGCCGAATACCTGCGCAACGACGCCAAGGAAAACGCCGAACACGTCATGCTCGTCGATCTGGCGCGCAACGACCTCAGCCGCAACTGCCACGGAGTGAAGCTTGACTTTTACAAAGACCTCCAATACTACTCTCACGTGGTGCATCTCGTATCGCGCGTCAGCGGTACGCTCGACGACGGCGCCGACCCCATAAAGGCCTTCATCGACACCTTCCCCGCCGGCACCCTGTCGGGAGCGCCCAAGGTGAGGGCTATGCAGCTCATCAGCGAGATAGAGCCACACAATCGCGGTGCTTATGGCGGCTGCATCGGTTTCATCGGTCTCGACGGCTCGCTCAACCAGGCCATCACCATACGCACCTTCGTCTCGCGCAACGGCGAACTGTGGTTTCAGGCTGGAGGCGGCATAGTGGCAAAGAGCGACGAGGACTATGAGCTGCAGGAAGTGAACAACAAGCTCGGCGCGCTGCGTAAAGCCATAATGATGGCTGAGAAGATGTAATTTACTGATTCATATTATTCGACTGACAATGAACAAGATAGTTATTATAGACAACTACGACTCGTTTACATACAACCTGAGTCACCTGATAAAAGAAACCGGTGCCGACGTGACGGTGATACGCAACGACAAGTTTACGCTCAACCAGTTGGAACCGTTCGACAAGATAGTGCTCAGTCCCGGACCGGGCATCCCTTCCGAAGCTGGACTGCTGCTCGACGTGATAAAGGCTTACAAGGGCAAGAAGCCCATCCTCGGCGTGTGTCTCGGCCATCAGGCCATCGGCGAGGTGTTTGGCGGCAAACTCGAAAACCTCTCCGACGTGTTCCACGGTGTCGCCACCGAGGGCACCCAGTTCTCTAACGACTACATCTTCGACCATCTGCCCAAGCGCATCACCATGGGGCGCTACCACTCATGGGTGGTGAGCCGCGACAACTTCCCCTCCTGCCTTGAGATCACCGCCGTGAGCGACGAGGGACAGATTATGGCGCTGCGCCACAAGCATTACGACATCCACGGCATACAGTTCCATCCCGAGAGTGTGCTCACGCCCGAGGGAAAGACCATAGTAAGAAACTTCATTCTCAAATAAACATCAAAAAATCGACACAACTATGCAAACAATGAAAGACATCCTCAACCGCATGCTCAACCACGAGGAGTTGACACGCGAGGAGACAAAAAACATACTTATCGGCATCACACAGAGCGAGTATCCCAACGAGCAGATCACAGCCCTGCTCACCGCGCTGCAGATGAGAGGAGTGACCGTTGACGAACTGTTAGGCTTCCGCGACGGAATACTCGAGACGGGCGTGCCAGTGCCACTCGACTGCGAACGCTATATCGACGTGGTGGGAACGGGCGGCGACCGCAAGAACACGTTCAACATCTCCACCACATCGTGTTTCGTCATCGCCGGAGCCGGCTACAAAGTGGCAAAACACGGCAACTATGCCGCCACAAGCACCAGCGGAGCCTCTAACGTGATAGCCAACCACGGCGTGAAGTTCACCGACGACATCGACCGCCTCAACCGCTGTATCAACGAGTGTGGCATCGTCTATCTCCACGCCCAACTCTTTGCCAAAGCCATGAAGTTTGTGGGTCCGATACGCAAGGCGCTGCAGTTTCCCACTTGCTTCAACCTGCTCGGCCCTATCGTCAACCCGTCGAAGCCTCAGTGTCAGCTGCTTGGAGTGGCAAACCTCGACCAGATGCGCCTGTATAATAATGTGTATCAGAAGATTGGCATCGACTACGGCATCGTCAACAGCATCGACGGCTACGACGAGATTTCGCTCACGGGCGACTTCAAGGTCACCACAAACAGCTATGAGCGCATCTTCAAGCCTTCAGACCTTGGCTTCAACATCATCAAACCCGAGGAACTGCGCGCCGGTGCCGACGAGAAGGAGGCTAAGCAGATCTTCGACAATGTGCTGGCCAACAGCGCTTTGCCTGCACAGAAAAACGTGGTACTGACCAATGCTGCTTTCGGCATCCAGGTGCTCGAAAAGGGAAAGAAAGATATCGAGGAGTGTATCGAGATTGCACGCGAGTCTATCGACAGCGGCAAGGCTTTGGCTACATTCAAGAAGTTTGTCGAACTCAATAGCTGACACGCAAGACTATGAGAGACATTCTTGAAGAGATAGTGGCTCACAAGCGCCAGGAGGTGGAACAGTTTAAGAGCGTGCTGTCTGAGCGCGACATCCACAAGCAGGTGGAAGCCATCATGGACGGCGAGGTGCCTTCCATGCGACAGGCCATCAGCCAGTCGGCATCGGGCATAATAGCCGAGTTTAAGCGCAAGTCGCCGTCGAAGGGCTGGATAAAAGAGGACGGACAGGCGGAAGTCATTCCCCTCGCCTATCAGCATAACGGCGCTGCTGCCGTCAGCATCCTCACCGACGAGATGTATTTCGGCGGACGCGACGAGTTTATCGTCAGGGCTCGCAAGGCTGGCGTCACCATACCTGTGCTATACAAGAACTTCGTGATAGACGAGTATCAGCTGTTTCAGGCGCGTCTGTGCGGCGCGTCGGCAGTGCTGCTTATCGCCGCCGAACTGACCAAGGCAGAATGTCGCGAGCTGTTGCGCACGGCTCACGACCTGCAGCTCGAGGTGCTGCTTGAGATGCACAACGACAACGAACTGGAATATGCCGACCTCGACCCCGACATGTGTGGCATCAACAACCGCAACCTCGGCACCTTCGTCACCTCGGTGGAAAACTCGTTCCGTCTCGCCTCGCAGTTGCCAGCCGACGCGGTGAAGGTGAGCGAGAGCGGCATCTCGCATCCCGACACCATCCGCCAGCTACAGTTGGCTGGGTTCAAGGGATTTCTCATCGGTGAGTGTTTTATGAAAGAGGCTAACCCTGGCGAGGCTCTCGCCCAGTTTATCTCCGCGATATGATAATCAAGGTGTGCGGAATGCGCGAGCCACAAAATATCAGCCACGTGGCGGCTACGGGCATCAACTGGATGGGGATGATCTTCTGGAACCGCTCGTCGCGCTTTGTAGGCGACATGGCAGCTGCGGCGGCAATCCCTGAGGGGATAACGCGTGTGGGCGTGTTTGTTGACCAGGACGCCAACGAGGTTAGCGAGAAGGCCATAGGCTGTTCGCTGCACGTCATACAGCTGCATGGCGGCGAGTCGCCGTCGTATATCGACGCCCTTCGCCCACTGCTGCCTACCGGCACTAAGGTGATGAAGGCCATCAGCGTGGGCTGTGAGGCCGACATAGAGAAGGCGGCCAGCTATGAGGGCACGGCCGACTATCTGCTGTTTGACACGAAATGTGTCACTGTGGGCGGCAGCGGACGTCAGTTTGACTGGAGCGTGCTCAGATCATATCGTGGCTCCTTGCCGTTCTTGCTCAGCGGCGGCATTGGTCCCGGCGACGCTCTCCGTCTCGCGTCGTTCAGTCATCCGCGTCTGATGGGCATCGACCTCAACAGCCGCTTCGAGCTGTCGCCCGGACTGAAAGACAGCGCCGCGCTATCTGTGTTTGTAGAAGAACTGAAAAGAGCCACTCGCTCAAAATAAGAAAACATGATAAAAAACAATAGAAATTATGAACAAGATAAACTCACTCTTCGCCAATAGGGGCGACAAGAAGTTTCTGTCGCTCTATTTCTGTGCCGGATGTCCTCAGCTGGACTGTACCGGCGACGTGATAAAAGCCATGGAACGCCGTGGCATCGACTTCGTAGAGGTTGGCATTCCTTTCAGCGACCCCATGGCCGACGGTCCTGTCATCCAGGACGCCGCCACCCGCTCGCTGAAAAACGGCATGACGCTGTCCACGCTGTTTAGCCAGCTCGAAGCCATCAAGCACGAGGTTAGCCTTCCGCTTATCCTCATGGGTTATCTCAACCCTATCATGAACTATGGCTACGAGGCGTTTTTCAGCCGCTGTGTGGAGACGGGCGTGTCGGGTGTGATCATTCCCGACCTTCCTTTCAAGGACTATCTCGACCTCATAAAGCCTGTGGCAGACAAGTACGACATCCGTGTCATCATGCTCATCACTCCCGAGACCAGCGAGGAGCGCATCCGCTTCATCGACGAGCATACCGACGGCTTTATCTACATGGTGTCGTCGGCTGCCACCACGGGAGCGCAGAAGAGTTTCGACGAGACCAAGCAGGAGTATTTCCGCCGCATCAACGGCATGAACCTCCGCAATCCGCGCATGATAGGTTTCGGCATCTCCAACCGTCAGACGTTAGAGAGTTCGCAGTCTAATGCCGCCGGTGCCATCATCGGCAGTAAGTTTGTAACGCTGCTCAACGAGAGCGCATCTGCCGACGAGGCTCTCGACAAACTCTTCGATGCCTTGAGCAAATAAGAACTCTTCGATGCCTTGAGCAAATAAGAGTTCAGGATACAAGATAGAAAAAAACGAAGCCCCGCACTCGTCGTGAGTGTGGGGCTTTGCTATAAGTGTCACGGTGAGGGGTGAACGGGTCTTTCCCCTCGCCGGTTTATTTTATTGTCGAGCCTTCTTCGGGAGAGTTGTACCACTCAATATTGTTTGAGTTGGCGCTCCAGTTGGCAAACTGC
>SAMEA3663028__coassemble_504_pt1 | contig 15089 bp, 14 predicted proteins | sample SAMEA3663028__metabat2_high_PE_022 | metagenome-assembled genome bin SAMEA3663028 (sample SAMEA3663028) | pig gut metagenome | biome: pig gut; feature: pig-associated habitat; material: faeces | place: France | collected 2012 | reverse complement strand
ATATATATAAATATAGACCTATTTTTTAGGTAAGGGGAATGCCGAAAATCCCTTGTCACGCTTGTCACGCTGTCACGCTTGTCATGCTTTATAAGTTATCAATGCGCTTCAAGCCAGTTGTTTCCCCAACCGCAGTCTGCCACGAGCGGCACTTGCATAGGGAAGGCGTTTTGCATTTCTTCAAGCACTATTTGTTCCACCTTTTCCTTCTCGTCGGGATAGACACTGAAGTTTAGTTCGTCGTGAACTTGAAGTATCATCTTCGAGCGAATGCCCTCTTCGCGGAATCGGTTGTAAATCCTTATCATTGCCACCTTGATGATGTCGGCGGCAGTTCCCTGGATGGGAGCGTTTATGGCGTTGCGCTCGGCAAAGCCACGAACCGTTGCATTGGCCGAATTGATGTCCGACAGATAGCGACGGCGGTGGAACAGTGTCTCAACGTAGCCTTGTCGGCGTGCCTGCTCCTTAGCTTTTTCCATATATTCCTTTACCTTCGGGAAGGTTTCAAAATAGCCGTCTATAAGCTGTCGTGCCTCCTCGCGGCTGATGTCAAGACGTTCGGCAAGACCGAAAACAGTAATGCCATAGATGATTCCGAAGTTGGCTCGCTTTGCCTTTGTACGCTGGTCGCGAGAGACGTTTTCCATCTCTTCTTTGTATATTTTTGCTGCTGTGGCAGCATGAATGTCATGACCTTCGCGGAAAGCCTCAATCATGTTTTCGTCGCAGCTGAGATGTGCCATCACTCTAAGTTCAATCTGACTGTAGTCGGCCGAAAAGAACAGGCAACCAGGCTCAGGAATGAAAGCCTTGCGTATTTCCTTGCCTTCTTCTCCTCGTACAGGAATGTTCTGCAGGTTCGGGTCGCTCGACGAGAGACGGCCAGTAGCCGTGTTGGCTTGGTTGAAAGAAGTGTGTATGTGGCCTGTTCGGGCATTTATTAGTTTCGGCAGAGCGTCGATATATGTGCCAAGGAGCTTTTTCAGTCCTCGGTGTTCGAGTATTGCCTCCACTATCTTGTGCTTTCCCTTTAGCGACTGCAGCACCTCTTCGTTGGTTACATACTGTCCGGTTTTTGTCTTCTTTGCCTTTTCCACAATCTTGAGTTTGTCAAACAGTACCTCGCCCACTTGTCTTGGCGACGCGATGTTGAAAGGAGCTCCTGCTAACTCATATATCTCCTTCTCCACCTCTTCCATTCGCTTTGTCAGCACGTTTGATGTTTCGGCGAGCGACTGTGTGTCGATAGTCACTCCGTTCATCTCCATTTCCGCCAAAACCGGTATGAGAGGCATTTCGATGTTGTAGAACAGATCTTCTACTGCTTTTTCCTTCAGTATTGGTTCGAGCTTGTTTTTCAGCTTCAGAGTCACGTCGGCATCTTCCGCGGCATATTCATACACTTCTATAGGTTTCAGGTCGCGCATGCTTTTTTGGTTTTTGCCTTTAGGGCCTATAAGCTCGTCGATGTGGATGGTCTTGTATTTTAGATATACTTCGGCGAGGTAGTCCATGTTGTGGCGAAGCTCAGGCTCGATGACGTAGTGGGCGAGCATCGTGTCGAACATCTTGCCGGCAAGTCTCACGCCATAGTTCATCAGCACCTCATAGTCGTACTTGAGGTTTTGTCCCACCTTGAGGATTTTCTCGTTCTCATACACCGGACGGAACAAATCCACAATTTTTCTTGCCTCGTCTTGGTCGGAAGGCACCGGAACGTAAAAAGCCTCGTTTTCCTTCACCGAAAAGCTCAATCCCACGAGTTCAGCGTCTATAGCATTGACTGAAGTGGTCTCTGTGTCTAAACTGACAATTTCATTTGTTAAGAAATAGTCACATAGACGACGCATATCGTCCACGTTGTCAACGAGTTTATAGTCGTGTGACACCGATTTAAGGCTCTCAAAACTCGAATATTTTTGTTCTTCTTGCCCGTCGCTCGGAAAATCGGAAAAGAGATCAAGCTCAATATTAGCTTTTTTAACAGATGGTTTATCTTTTTTAAGAATCTTGTTTGCAAACGACTTAAACTCCAGTTCTTCGAATATTTTCAGCAGTTTGTCGTTGTCGGGTTCTGCCACTTCGAGTGCTTTTAAGTCGAGCTCTACGGGAACGTCGGTTTTGATGGTGGCAAGATAGCGCGACATGATGATCAGCTCCTTGTTTTCCTCCACCTTCTTCTTCTGAGCACCTTTGAGTTTGTCGGTATTGTTGAGTAGGGTAGTGATAGAGCCAAACTCGTTGATGAGTTTGACAGCTGTCTTCTCGCCAACGCCAGGGCAGCCAGGGATATTGTCTGACGAGTCGCCCATCAGACCCAAGAGGTCGATTACCTGGCTCGTATTCTCAATACCATATTTCTCTACCACCTCTTTCGGTCCCATCACCTCATATCCGCCACTATGTCGTGGTCGGTACATAAACACATTCTCCTTCACCAGTTGACCGTAGTCTTTGTCGGGAGTGAGCATATAGGTCTCAATACCTTGCTCGCCAGCCTTGGTGGCCAATGTGCCGATGACGTCGTCAGCCTCAAATCCCTCCACTTCGAGCACAGGAATGTGGTAAGCCTCCAAGATGCTCTTGATAATAGGTACTGAAGCCTTGATATCCTCAGGACAAGCTTCACGCTGGGCCTTGTACTCAGGATATTCTATATGTCGAAACGTGGGGCCTGAAGGGTCGAAAGCCACGCCGAGATGTGTCGGCCGCTCCTTTGTCATCACCTCGTTGAGCGTGTTGACGAAGCCTCTGACGGCTGATGTATTTTGTCCCTTTGAGTTAATCATCGGGTTCTTGATAAATGCGTAATAAGCGCGATAAATGAGCGCATAAGCGTCCAAAAGAAACAATTTATTCATAATTCTACATATTTTGTGCGTAAAATTACTAAAAAATTCTCAACTTAGCAATTTTTTCACTACTTTTGTATCAAATTTTTGAGAATGGAACATTTATCACTCATAAAACGCCCCATCGAAGGCGATTTACGCGAGTTTATTTCGTTGTTTAATGACTCGCTCTCACATACCGACGGACTCCTCTCCAGTGTGCTTGATCACATCAAGAGTAGGGGAGGGAAACGTATGCGTCCAATATTGATTTTGCTCATTGCCAAAAACTATGGCAGTGTCAGTTCCGTAACTCTTCATTCTGCAGTAGGACTTGAACTTCTCCATACTGCAAGTCTTGTCCACGATGATGTCGTTGATGAAAGTAAGGAACGACGTGGTCAGGCTTCGGTCAATGCCGAGTATAATAATAAGGTGGCAGTGCTGGTAGGCGACTATGTTCTTTCTACCGCCTTGCTGAATGTATCTCTGACCAACAACCAACGCATCATCCAGTCGCTTGCAGAGTTGGGCCGTACGTTGTCTAACGGAGAGATTCTCCAGTTATCCAACATACAGAATACCAACTTCTCTGAAGAAGTGTATTACGAGGTGATAAAGATGAAGACGGCTGCCCTGTTTGAGGCTTGCTGCGAGATAGGAGCAATGTCTGCTAACGCCACAGACGAAGAGTTGGAAAAGGCACGACTGTTTGGACAGAACCTCGGCATTATCTTCCAGATTCGTGATGATATATTCGACTACTATGATTCGACGGAGATTGGTAAACCAACAGGCAACGACATGGCTGAAGGCAAGCTCACTCTGCCAGTGCTTTACGCTCTTAACACCGTTGATAATCCTGAGATGAAGGAGATTGCCATAAAGGTGAAAAATGGTTCCGTGTCGCAGGAAGAGATTTCACGTCTCGTTGATTTCACAAAGAATAATGGGGGCATAGAATATGCTGAACGGAAGATGCTTGAATTGCGCCAGAAATGCATGGAATTTATTGATTCTGAATCTGTTAGTGAGGAAATACGCACATCGCTCACAGCTTATATTGACTATGTTATTCAACGTAACAAATAGTAATAGAAAAGCGGGAGATTGTTACTTTCTCCCGCTTTTTTGTTGTTTACACTAGCTCTTTTCAATACCCTTTATATAAATCCAATGTTTATATAAAGCGGTTATCAATATCCTATTTATGTAAGAGCACGATTATTGGTTGCTTAGAATTTTTTTTACCACCACATACCTCTTCGATCTGATTCTCGTCCAATTTCTGTTTTTTGTTCTCTTCCATAATTTTAATTTTTGGAATTATACATAAATTTGATTTTGCTGCTGCAAATATACTACAAATAAATCATGTCATATACATGCGATACTTGAGCAATTCTTTTATTATTATACCTTTTAATTGTATTTACGTCTAAGCTCCCTCTCCGACTCTCTTAGCAGTTTTTGGTCTAAACGACCGCCATTAACCTCGTCGAGTTGCTCATCTGCTAACGGATTTGTTTTTTTGTTCTCTTCCATAATTTTAAAATTTTAAAAGTTATACATGTTTTTGTTTTCTGCTGCAAAGGTAATGCAAATAAATGAAATTGGTCAGCCATAACGGGAAAATATTTTCCAATTGTCAGCCAAAATGAGGAAAAAACTTATTTTCTGGCTTAGAAGAACTTCGTTTCCTCGCCTACAACTTCACTCAATAGTAGGTTGGCAAGACGGCTGGTGCCTAAGCGCAGCCATTCGTTAGTAAGCCATTTCTCGCCCAGGACCTCTTTTACTATCGTGTAGTAGATTAGTGCGTCCATGACGGAGTTAAGGCCGCCAGCAGGCTTAAAACCAATCTGTATGCCCGTCTCGTCGTAGTATTCCTTAATGGCCTGACACATCACGTATGCAGCCTCAGGCGTAGCAGCTGGTTCGAGCTTGCCTGTAGATGTCTTTATATAGTCTGCTCCCGCATACATGGCGAGGATCGAAGCCTTCTTGATGTTCTCGGCAGTCTTGAGGCATCCTGTCTCAAGTATCACCTTCATCTTATGCTCTCCGCAGACAGCCTTCAGCTCGTTTATTTCGTCAGCCACACCCTCGTAGTCGCCACTCAGGAACTTGCCTACAGGCATGACAATATCTATCTCTGTGGCGCCGTCTTTAATAGCCAATGCTGTCTCTGCCACCTTCACCTCAATAAGAGCCTGTGACGATGGGAAACTGCCACTGACGCATGCTATTTCCACGCCGTCGATCTCCAACGATTCGCTCACTGTCTTGGCAAAACATGGATAGACGCAAATTGTTGCCACGTGAGGTAAATCGGGATAGGTCTCGTCAAACTTATTAACCCTCTCTGTGAATGCCAATACGCTATCCTCAGAATCGGTTGTCTTCAATGTAGTAAGTTCAACACTTCCCATAAGGAATTTCTTCACTTCAAGAGTGTCGTTTTCGTGCACTTTTTCTGCAATAATCTTCCTTACAGCATTGCGCACTTCCTCGTCAGAGATGTTGGTGCGATACTTACTTAATGCCTGCTCATAGATGCTGAGAGGTCTTTCTTCATGGTCATGATGATGACCGCAGTTGCATTGTTCCGACATAATATTTATTTTAATTCTTAATTTTAATACTCAATTTTTATTTCTTATTTTTTAATTTTTCATTCCTCAAATGTCTCTCTTTGTCTCTTGATGTTTTCTTGTCTATGTTTTTTCTTAATGCTTCTGTGAGGTCAACGCCTGTTTGGTTTGCTATGCACATCAGCACCCAAAGCACGTCGGCCATCTCGTCTCCAAGGTCATGTTTTTCGCCTTCCTTAAAGCTTTGGTCGCCATATTGTCGTGCCATTATCCTCGCCATCTCGCCCACTTCTTCCGTAAGCACAGCCATGTTTGTGAGCTCAGAGAAATAGCGCACACCGTATGTCTTTATCCAGTTGTCCACCATTTTCTGGGCTTCGCGAATCGTAATCTCGTTGTTTTCCATTTATATTCCCAAGAATATTACAGCAAAGATAAGAATTAGAATCAAGACATTATAGTAGTTGTCGGATGTCTTGTTTTCCTTCCATTTGGTTAGCTGGTAGATTATGCATAATCCCCACACACTTAATGCTGTTGTTGCAATAGCATTCGGGAAGTCAACAAACCTACGCACAATGTAGGTTATTACAGCAATAATACTGATAATCCTAACGATTCTGTCTAATGTACTCTTTTCCATAATTTCTATATTTTTATTCCTTATTTTTTGTATCCATGCAGATAGTCACAGGCCCGTCGTTGAGCAGTTCCACTTTCATGTCAGCACCGAATTCCCCTGTGCCTACTTCCTTGCCTAAAGCCTCACTCAGTTTGGAGCAGAATTCGTTGTAGAGTGGGATAGAGATCTCGTGCTTTGCTGCCCTTAGCCACGACGGACGATTGCCTTTCTTGTAGCTTGCAAACAGCGTGAATTGACTTATGACGAGTACGTTGCCGTCCACATCCATTATAGATTTGTTCATAACGCCGTTTTCGTCGTCAAAAACACGTAGTCCTACGACCTTTCTCACGAGCCAATCAACGTCCTCCATGGTGTCTTCTTCACATACACCAATAAGGATCAGATAACCCTTTTCTATTGCCGATTTTACAGTTCCTTCTATTGTCACCGACGCACGGCTGACGCGTTGTATTACTATTCTCATTATTTCTCTTTTTTTTCTCTATGCAAATGTACGACAATTATTTTATATAATCAAGAGTTTCACTCTTTTTTATTTTCAAAATATTCTCTTATCAGCTTTGCCTTGCTTTCTCCTATGGCTTTACTTAGTTCTTCAGAACTTGCTTCCCTGATGTTTTTCACACTTTTGAATATCTTTAAAAGCGTTTCTTTTGTCTTTGGACCAATACCTTTTATGTCGTCCAACTCAGAGTGCAGAGCAGCCTTAGAACGCTTGTCACGATGGAATGTGATGGCAAACCTGTGAACCTCGTCCTGTATTCTTGTTAATACATGAAAGAGCTCGCTGTCTGTCTTTATACCTATAGTCACCGCCGGGAAGCCATAGAGTAATTCGTTAGTGCGGTGACGACTGTCCTTTGCCAGTCCGGCGATAGGAATATTGAGTTTCAGTTCGTCTTCTATCACCTCTCTAACCACCTCCATCTGTCCTTTTCCTCCGTCGGTGATAATCAGGTCAGGCATACGCTCGTTCTCGTCTCTCAGACGTTCGTATCGCCTTCTCACAACTTCTTTCATCGAAGCGTAATCGTCTGGTCCTACCACGCTTTTTATGTTATATTTTCTATAGTCGTTTTTGCTTGGTTTCATCTTCTTAAACACCACGCAAGCCGCTACCGCGTTTGTGCCACTGATGTTTGAGTTGTCGAAACATTCTATCTGGTATGGCAATCGTGGGAGTTTCAGTAGCTGTTGCAGTTCAGTCATCAGACGCACTGATTTCTGCTCTGGATTTAGCTTCTCTTTCTGTTTCAGACGGTCGAATTTATACTGCTTGCCGTTCATTATCGAGAGGTCGAGAAGTGTCTTTTTGTCGCCTCTTTGAGGCACGGTTATCGTCACGCCTTCCAGTTCTATATCCAACGCCATGGGCAGTATGATCTCCTTAGAGTGGCTCTTAAAGCGTTCTCTCATCTCTGCTATGCCGAGCGACAATAGTTCCTCGTCTGTTTCTTCCAACTTTTTCTTGTATTCGAACGTGAACGACTGGTTGATACACCCATTGCTGACATGTATGTAGTTGATGAAAGCTGTAGCTCCGTCGTTTGTTATCGACATCACGTCCACGTTGTCTATAGTATGGCTTACGACTTCGCTTTTTGCGCAGAAACCAAGTATCAACTCGTATTTCTTCTTGATGGCTTCAGCCTCTTCAAACTTCAAGTCTTCAGCTAATGCCATCATCTCTTCGCGCATCTGCCTCAGAATACCTCTGGTGTTTCCTTTAAGTATCTCCTTTGCCTGATTTATGTTTTTTATATAGTCCTCGTGGCTCTGTTTTCCAATGCACGGACCTCCACATTTCTTTATATGATAGTCAAGACATACTTTGTATTTTCCCCTTTCAATCTCATCCATTTTCAGCGGTTGCTGGCATGTTCGTGGATGATATAAGTCTTTTATTAGGTCCAAGACAGCATACATTGAAGGAACGTGAGAATATGGTCCGAAATAAGTTCCCCATTTCTTGTTTATTTGTCTTGTTTTGAATATGCGTGGGAAATATTCGTTGGTGATACAAATGCTTGGGTAAGTCTTGCCGTCTTTCAGCAATACGTTATATTTCGGGTTGTATTTCTTTATTAGGCTGTTTTCAAGCAAGAGAGCGTCTTCTTCAGTATTAACCACAGTATATGTGAGATTCTCGATCTTACTCACGAGAACCTTCGTCTTATATCGGTCAACTTCGGTATGGAAATAAGACGAAACCCTGCTTTTAAGCCTTTTCGCCTTACCTACATAGATAATAGTCCCGTCCTTATCGTAAAATTGGTAGCTGCCCGGTTTTTCGGGCATGCTACCAACTATCTGCTTCAGCCTTTCCAGCCTTTTCTCATTTTCTTCTTTCGTCATACTGTCTTTGTGGTTTCACGTGAAACTGCTACACATCCAACAAGGTTGTTATCTCCGTTTCTTTGTCGAAAAGATCGCGTCCATGAAGCCCCTCGTCCTTTATTTCAATGATAAAGTTGACGTATATGTTTTTGGGGTTGAAACGTTTTACAAGGTTGTATGCAGCCTTCATCGTTCCGCCTGTTGCAAGAAGGTCGTCGTGCAGCAATACAACGTCGTTCTCTTCTATAGCGTCCTTATGAATCTCGATGGTATCTGTCCCATATTCCTTGCTGTAACTTTCTTGAACGGTCTCTGCTGGTAGTTTACCTGGCTTGCGACAGAGTACAACACCAGCACCTAATTTTATAGCTAAGGCTGATGCCATCACAAAACCACGGCTTTCAATGCCCACGATTTTTGTTATGCCTTTGTCCTTGTAAAGCTCATACATTTCTTCGAGCATTATCTCCATGCACTTCGGGTTTTTGAACAGTGTGGTTACATCTCTAAAATTAATTCCTTTCTGTGGAAAATCTGGAATGCATCGCAGATTTTCTACCAATGTTTTGTTGTTCATACTCAATTAATTATTATGTTATTGTTCACTTTAATGTTTCACGTGGAACATATACTTGTTTCACGACACCTGCGTGTGCTGTAGGTAGTCGCGATGATGCCCTGATTTACCTTCCCATCAATACCAACATGACGTTGATATCGCTTGGCGAAACGCCTGGTATTCTGCTCGCTTGTGCAAGTGTCTCAGGATTGATAGCTTCGAGTTTTTGTCTTGCTTCCGTAGATAATTGCGTGAGCTCTGAGTATTTAAAATGTCCACGTATCTTTATGTCTTCAAGTCGGCGCATCTTTTCTGCCACCATTTTCTCCCGTTCAATATATCCTTTATATTTCATCTTTATCTCTGCCGCCTCAGCTATTTCTTCGTTTCTATTGGGCAGACGATCGATAGCCTCGCGGAGAGATGGGATAATATTGCCGATGGTCTCGAAGTTTAGCTGCGGACGGCTTACAAGATCTGCTATCTTACAACCTTCGCGGAGTGGGGTAGTGCCTAATGCCTCAAGTGCCGGGTTGATGTCTTCCTTGCGGACGTGAGTGTTTTTACAGAAACTTATGATTTCTTCGATACCATCCTTTTTCTGCATCCACCACTGATGGCGTTCATTTGTGGCGAGTCCAAGTTCGAAGGCTTTCTTTGTCAGTCGGGCGTCGGCATCGTCTTGTCTGAGCAGTATGCGATATTCAGCTCTTGAGGTAAACATTCGATATGGTTCGTCAACCCCTTTGGTGACGAGGTCGTCAATCAGCACTCCTATATAGGCTTCGTCGCGGCCGAGGGTGAACGTCTTCTTGTCGCCTTCTGTCGAACCAGCCATCAGTGCGGCATTGATACCTGCAATGGTACCTTGACCGCCGGCTTCCTCATATCCTGTGGTTCCGTTCACTTGTCCTGCGAAGAATAGTCCGCTGACGATTTTCGATTCTAATGTGTGTTCAAGTTGTGTGGGGTCAAAGAAGTCGTATTCAATGGCGTATCCTGGTCTATATACCTTTACATTCCTTAGGGCAGGGATTTTTCTTAGCGCTTCAATCTGCACCTCCATTGGCAGCGACGACGAGAATCCGTTAAGATACATCTCGTTGGTTGTCTCGCCTTCAGGTTCGAGAAATAGCGGATGCTGTTCTTTGTCGGGGAACGTCACTAACTTAGTTTCTATCGACGGACAGTATCTTGGCCCGATGCTATGTATCTGTCCGTTGTAAAGGGGCGAGTCGGCAAGTCCGCCGCGCAAGGTGTCGTGAACGTCTTTGTTTGTGTAACATGTCCAGCAAGGCAGTTGTCGCAAAACACGCTTGTCTGACATAAAGCTAAACTGGTGGAAGTCTTGTTCGCCGTCTTGTATCTCCATCATCGAGAAGTCAACGCTTCTTCTGTCTATTCTCACGGGAGTGCCCGTCTTCATGCGGTTGCTCTTTATTCCGTGACGGGTGATGCTCTCAGTGAACCGCTCAACAGCAGGCTCCGCTATTCGGCCACCGGCAATCATCTTTCGGCCTATGTGAAGAAGTCCGTTGAGGAATGTGCCCGCCGTCACTATCAAGCAGCGAGCCATAATATCAACGCCCCAGATGGTCCTCACTCCTTTCACGGTTTTCTTCCCGCCGTACTCTTCCACGAGGAGTTCCTCCACTTGGTCTTGCCAAAGGTCGAGATTGTCGGTAGTGTCGAGTATCTCGCGCCACTTCCATATAAACTTCTCCCTGTCACATTGAGCTCTCGGGCTCCATACGGCGGGACCCTTGCTGCGGTTGAGCATGCGGAACTGTATGGCGGTGGCATCAGTCACCTTGGCCATCTGTCCGCCCAGCGCGTCAATCTCGCGCACTATCTGACCTTTTGCAATACCTCCCACTGCAGGATTGCAGCTCATCTGTGCGATCTTGTTCATGTCCATAGTGACGAGACAAGTCTTCGCCCCCATGTTGGCAGCGGCAGTGGCTGCCTCACAACCAGCGTGGCCGGCACCGACCACAATAACGTCATAATAAAGTGTCATTGACCAATGTATGAATTATGCCCAAAAAGCCAATAAAATGGCATCTGCGGGCGTGTTTTACTCAAAATCGCCACAAAATTAAGAATAAAATTTGATTTTTGCCTCAATATTCTTTGAATTATCATATTTTTATATTAATTTTGCGGTCTAAAACAAGGTATTGCTACTAATAATGTGGTATGATGCCCATTAGAAAGAGCATTTGCCTTCATGTGTTCATGGTCAGAATAATAATTTTAGTTCAAACATTTAAATAATTAAATTCAATCATTTATGTGGTTATGTAATTCATCTATTGGTAGGAAAGTTGTAATGTCCGTTACTGGAGTTGCGCTCATCCTGTTCTTGACCTTCCATGGTTGCATGAACTTGGTAGCGCTGTTCTCTGAAGAGGGTTACAACATGATTTGTGAATTTCTTGGTGCCAACTGGTACGCTGTAGTCGCTACTATGGGGCTTGGTGCCTTGACAGTCGTTCACATTGTTTATGCGTTTATGCTGACTGCCCAGAACCGTACGGCTCGCGGTACTCAGCGTTACGAAGTGACAGAGCGCAACCCCAAGGTGGAGTGGGCTTCGCAGAACATGCTCGTTCTCGGCATCATCGTCATCCTCGGCCTGCTGCTCCACTTCTGGAACTTCTGGTACAACATGATGTTTGCCGAACTCTCTGGCATTGCCACGCCGCATGATCCAGCTGACGGCTTCGCTTACATCGTTGACACCTTTGAAAACCCCGTCTTTGTAGTTCTCTACATCGTTTGGCTGGTGGCCATCTGGTTCCACCTCTCTCATGGTTTCTGGAGCGCAATGCACACGTTAGGCTTCAGTGGTAAGGTATGGTTCAACCGTTGGAAGACCATCGGTATCGCTTACACCACCATCCTTATGTTGGCATTCCTCGTAGTGGTTTTGGCTTTCGCCTTCAAGTTGGCTCCAAGCCTTTGCTGCTGCTAATACATTTATAACTTAAAGGTACATCATAGTTTATTTTAAAGACAATTATGGCTAAGATATTAGATTCAAGAATTCCTGAAGGCCCAGTGGCTGAGAAATGGACCAACTATAAAGCTCACCAGCGCCTGGTGAACCCAAAGAACAAGCTCAAGCTCGACGTTATCGTTGTTGGTACAGGTCTTGCCGGCGCCAGTGCTGCTGCCAGCCTTGGCGAGATGGGTTTCACCGTATATAACTTCTGTATCCAAGACTCTCCACGTCGCGCTCACTCTATTGCCGCACAGGGAGGTATCAATGCTGCCAAGAACTATCAGAACGACGGCGACTCTGTTTATCGCCTGTTCTACGATACAGTAAAGGGTGGCGACTATCGTGCCCGTGAGGCTAACGTTTATCGTCTGGCAGAGGTGTCTAACGACATCATCGACCAGTGTGTTGCCCAGGGCGTGCCTTTCGCCCGCGAGTACGGCGGTATGCTTGCCAACCGTTCGTTCGGTGGAGCTCAGGTGTCACGTACATTCTATGCTAAGGGCCAGACTGGTCAGCAGCTGCTGCTCGGTGCTTACTCTGCACTCAGCTGCCAGGTAAAAGCCGGTCGAGTAAAGCTCTATACACGCTACGAAATGGAGGATGTGGTTATCGTTGACGGCCGCGCTCGCGGTATCATCGCCAAGAACCTCATCACAGGTCAGCTCGAGCGTTTCTCTGCCAATGCCGTAGTCATTGCTACCGGCGGTTATGGCAACACCTACTTCCTTTCTACCAACGCTATGGGTTGTAACTGTACAGCTGCCGTTCAGTGCTACCGCAAGGGCGCTATGTTCGCCAACCCATCTTACGTTCAGATCCACCCGACATGTATCCCTGTTCACGGCGACAAGCAGTCGAAGCTCACACTTATGTCTGAGTCTCTGCGTAACGACGGCCGTATCTGGGTGCCAAAGAAGATTGAGGATGCTAAGGCTCTGCAGGCTGGTACAAAGAAGGGTAGCGACATTCCAGAGGAAGACCGCGACTACTATCTCGAGCGTCGCTATCCAGCCTTCGGTAACCTCGTTCCTCGTGACGTGGCTTCACGCGCTGCCAAGGAGCGTTGCGACAAGGGCTTCGGCGTAAACAACACAGGTCTTGCCGTGTTCCTCGACTTCTCTGAGTCTATCGAGCGTCTCGGTATCGACGTTGTCCGCCAGCGTTATGGCAACCTCTTCGACATGTATGAGGAGATCACCGACGTCAATCCAGGCGAACTCGCAAACGAGATCAATGGCGTGAAGTACTACAACCCAATGATGATCTTCCCGGCTGTTCACTACACCATGGGTGGTATATGGGTTGACTATGAACTGATGACCACCATCACTGGTCTCTTCGCTATCGGCGAGTGTAACTTCTCTGACCATGGTGCTAACCGTCTCGGTGCTTCTGCCCTCATGCAGGGTCTTGCTGACGGTTACTTCGTTCTTCCTTACACCATCCAGAACTATCTTGCTGACCAGGCTATCTGGCCTAAGGTTCCAACAGACCGTCCTGAGTTCGACGAGGCTGAGAAGGGCGTACAGAAGGAAATCGACCGCCTGATGGGCATCCAGGGCAAGCGCTCTGTCGATTCTATCCACAAGGAGCTTGGCCACATCATGTGGGAGCATGTAGGTATGGGTCGTACAGCAGAAGGCCTGAAGGAAGGTCTTGAGCTCATCAAGAAGATACGTAAGGAGTTCAATACCAACCTCTTCATTCCTGGATCAAAGGAAGGTCTGAACATCGAGCTCGACAAGGCTATCCACCTCCGCGACTTCATCCTTATGGGCGAGCTTGTGGCTTACGACGCTCTCTCTCGCAACGAGTCTTGCGGTGGTCACTTCCGCGAAGAGTATCAGACTGAGGAAGGTGAGGCAAAGCGCGACGACGAGAACTTCTTCTATGTAGGTTGCTGGGAGTATCAGGGCAGCGACGACAAGGCTCCTGAACTTACCAAAGAACCTCTTGAGTATGAGGCAATTAAAGTACAAACACGTAACTATAAAAATTAGTTGACGAGTTGATAACTCGTTTACTTGTAAACTAAAAAAATATTATGGCAAGAAATATTTCATTCACACTTAAGTTCTGGCGTCAGAACGGCCCTAAGGCCGAAGGTCATTTCGATACCCGCGAGATGAAGGATATTCCAGACGATACCTCGTTCCTTGAGATGCTCGACATCCTCAACGAGGAACTTATCGAGGAAGGCAAGGAGCCTTTCGTCTTCGACCACGACTGCCGCGAGGGTATCTGCGGTATGTGTTCACTTTACATCAACGGTCATCCACACGGACCTGCTACAGGCGCAACAACCTGTCAGCTCTACATGCGCCGCTTCAACGACGGCGATGTCATCACCGTTGAGCCATGGCGTTCAGCTGCATTCCCAGTCATCAAAGACTGTATGGTTGACCGCTCAGCATTCGACAAGATCATCCAGGCTGGTGGCTATACAACAGTGCGTACAGGTCAGCCACAGGATGCCAACGCTATCCTTATCCCTAAGGAAGATGCCGACGAGGCTATGGACGCTGCCACATGTATCGGTTGCGGATGCTGCGTAGCAGCTTGTAAAAACGGCTCTGCAATGCTTTTCGTAAGCTCTAAGGTATCACAGCTCGCACTGCTGCCGCAAGGCCGTCCAGAGGCCGCAAAACGCGCCAAGGCGATGGTTATGAAGATGGAAGAGCTTGGCTTCGGTAACTGTACCAACACTCGTGCCTGCGAGGCAGAGTGCCCGAAGAACGAGTCTATCGCTAATATTGCCCGCCTGAACCGTGAGTTCATCAAGGCTAAGCTCGCCGACTAATTATTGGCAAGATGTAAAGCCTAATCATTGATAAGGCTTTAAGTCTAAACATAATAAAAGGGAATGGTCATTGGCCATTCCCTTTTTCATATACTCGACTTTTTTGATTATTGCATATAATCTTTAAGATTGTCTATAATACTATTTTTATATGCTTGAGATCAGCATCAATGCTACTGTTTCCAACCATGATATCATATTCACCACCTATAACTCGCATGGTATTGGTAGATGCGTCCCAAGTCTCAAAGTTTTCTTTAGGCATGTCTATCTCCACGCGTTTGGTCTCGCCAGCCTTTATACTTACACGCT
>SAMEA3663028__coassemble_456_pt1 | contig 15970 bp, 12 predicted proteins | sample SAMEA3663028__metabat2_high_PE_022 | metagenome-assembled genome bin SAMEA3663028 (sample SAMEA3663028) | pig gut metagenome | biome: pig gut; feature: pig-associated habitat; material: faeces | place: France | collected 2012 | reverse complement strand
CTGGCGCGAGATGCTAAGTCCGATGCCGCTGCCTGTGGGCTTGGTGGTGAAAAAGGGGACGAAGATTTGTTGGGCCTCCTCGGAGGGAATGGGGTTGCCGTTGTTACTGATGTCGATAATGATAGAGTCGTCGGGAGTGGTGTAAGCTGACAAGGATATAGAGGTAGCACCTGCCTCTACGGCGTTCTTCAGCAGATTGGTGACCACATGGGCTATGAGACTTTCATCGGCGTAGAGGAGTAGGTCGGAGACGGGGATGTCAAGGTTGATGTTCGAGTCTTTGGAATACTCAGAGCTGATGGTTATCATGCGCTCAAGAAACGGTTTGACATAGAATAGCTTAGGTTGTGGTTTGGGAATGAGCGTCATGCGGCGGTAGTTATTCACGAAGTTGAGCAGTTGCTTGCCTGTGGTATTGATGACCGACAATCCTTCTTTTATATCATCGTCGTCGGCCTTATGGATAAGTGTTTCACTGAGCGATGTTATCGGTGCCACATTATTCATTATCTCATGCGTTAACACACGGATAAGCTTTGTCCATGACTCCAACTCGCGTGATGACAATTCATTGCGGATGTCGCTGAAGGCGATGATACGCACTTTCTTGCCATTGAGTAATGCTGCGGTCTCTCGTCTCAAGAAATTCTCAGATGCGAGTTTATCCATCACCTGACTCTCGAATGTCAGCACTTCCACACCAAGCAGACGGAGTGCCGCCTCATTATGCTGAAGCACGCCGCCTCGTTCATCTACCACCATTATGCCTGTCGATACGGCATTGATAATCTGTTCGTAGTATCGTTCACGCTCCATAAGGTCGTGTCGCGCCTTTTCGATGATGCGTCTGATGCGGTTGAGCGACTCGTTGACAAGACGGTCGCGCCCATGCTCAGGGAAGTGGAACGCAAAGTCGAGGTTGTCGATGGCATTAAAGAGGAACGTCACCTTGCCGATGGTGCGGCGGTAACGGCGATACAGCAGACTATAGCCCACGGCAGCTATCGCGGCTGTGGCGACGATGGCTATGATGACGTTATAGTCCATATTTCTTTATCTTGTTGTATAAGGTCTGTCGTGCTATGTCTAATCGTTGTGCCACGAGCGAAAGATTACCGTCGCATTCATGAATGGTTCGGGCGATGAGGTCGCGCTCCATGGAAGCCAAAGTGCCCCTCTGCACGCCAGTGGGAGGGATTGGCTGTTCACCGTAACTTGCATGGCTCAATCCTCCACCAGAGGATAGTGGAGCCTCACCTATTATCACCGTTCTCTCCATCGTATGTTCCAGTTCGCGGATGTTTCCTGGCCATGGATATTCGAGCAGTTGACGGCGGGTCTTCTCGTCTATTTCTATTGGAGTCTTATTGTAGAAGTCGGAGAATTTCTTCATAAACTGCTCAGCAAGAGGTATTATATCCTCTTTGCGCTCGCGCAATGGAGGCAGATGAAGGCAGATGGTGTTCATGCGATAGAGCAGATCCTCGCGAAACGAGCCTTCCTTCACCATCTGCTGCAGGTCGCGGTTGGTGGCGGAAATGAGGCGGATGTCTATAGGAATCTCCTTTGTGCCGCCTATTCGTGTCACGGTCCTTCGTTGCAGGGCTGTGAGCAGTTTGGCTTGGAGAGGATACGAGAGGTTGCCTATCTCGTCCATGAAGAGTGTGCTGCCCTCGGCCAGTTCCATCTTTCCCGGTTTGTCGCTCTTGGCGTCGGTGAATGCCCCTCGTACATATCCGAACAGCTCACTCTCAAATAGTGTCTCGGTGATGGCTCCCATATCCACCGTCACCATCTGTTTGGCGCGTCGCCGCGACAGGCGGTGAATCTCTCGCGCCAGCACTTCCTTGCCTGTACCGTTCTCGCCGGTGATGAGGATGTTGGCATCTGTTGGCGCGACCTTCTCCACCATCTCCATCACTGTTGCCATGGCGTCGCAACGACTTACTATTCCTCCATTTACCGTTGATGACAGCGACGACGTCTGACCGTCTGTGCGATCCTTTCCTCCCTTGGCAGGCAACTGGGCTCTGAGTTTCTCTATCAGCACCTCGTTCTCAAACGGTTTGACAATAAAGTCGGCCGCACCATCCTTTATTCCCCTCACGGCAAGGTCGATGTCGGCATAGGCAGTGAAGAGCACTACGGCCACGTCAGGTTCCATACGCTTTATTTCCCTCAGCCACAGGAGTCCCTCGTTGCCGTTGTTGATGCCTCGCCCGAAGTTCATGTCGAGCAGCACCACGTCTGGCCTTTTCCTCCGCATGAGCGTGGGAATGGCATTGGGATTGGTGGATGTCTGCACATCCTCAAACACGTTGTCTAACAGCAACCTCAGCGACACGAGCATTGCCTCGTTGTCGTCGATGACGAGTATATTGCCTCTTTTCTTCATTGTCTATTTTAGAGATAACGATGCAAAAGTACAAAAAAAAGAATTGGCAGACAAGAATGCTTCCGACAATCTTGTCTGCCTTATCGTTTTTTAACTAATTTCTAATTCCTACTTCCTATCCTTCCGTCTTGATGCTTTCCACTGGATTGCTTGTCGCAACTTTCAGTGTAAGGGACAAGTGACAGGTCAATGTCCTACTGTCGGTGCCCCGATGTAACGTTCACTCTAAAAAAAGATTTTTCAAGAAGTTGGAGTTCGTCACGCTTTTCATACTATAATGCTATGAATTACTGAAGTTTCCTTCCTTTTACACAGGTGAGTATTCAGTGCTGGCGACTGGGGGTGTGGGCGTCTCGCCCGCACCTCAGGTACAAGGTAATAAAAAACCATGTACGAAAGGTTTGCCATGCGGACAGGTGCGAGCGGAACGCCTCCCCCCCCCCAGTTAGGCGGCTACTAAAATGTGAAGGTTGTCGGGTCTTTGGGAAACGGAGGAATTATGCCTCCATCGACATCCGTCAATTTCTCGTCGCTGAGCTGACGCTTCCCGTCGACTTCTACAGAGAATGAAGATCGGTGCGACGCTTCCCGTTCGCTTCTATAGAGTTTGAGGACCCGGGGACTTTGGCAGACTTGGGTAAATCCCCCACCTATTTCCTTAAGCTGTTCCTCTGCCAATTCTGGCTTTTGTTTCTTGTCTTATTCCATAATAATTTGATTTAAAGCGGGTTAAACACTTGGAATGTAGTCTGTGGTTAAAACATAGTGACGGGGTTTTTAATAAAGGGAGTACGTAAATATGTTGGTTTTTGGCCTTCTCCACCATTCACCTCGTCGAGCTTTTGCTCTTCCACCTTTTTCTTCTCTTCTTTCTGTTCCATAATAATTCGATTTAAAGCGGGTTAAACACTTGGTATGATTTCATGCTGCTAAAGTGTAGTAGTGTTGGGATTCTGAGGAAATCTATCCAATCGTCCTGCTCCACCACATACCTTGTCAGCCTGTTCGTCGGCAATTCTCTTCTTCTCTTCTTTCTGTTCCATAATTATTATATTACAATGTTAACACGGTGTGTGAGATGAAATAGGCTTCTTTTGCTGTGAAACATAGTTTCCTCCTCCGTTAACGTTGTCCATCTGCTGCTCGTCGAGCTGCATTTTCTTCTCTTCTTTCTTTTCCATAATGATGTGAGTTTTAAATTGTTTAATAATTCTGTTGCAAAATTACGGAATAAAATTGAAAATGACGAGACAAAACGGGAAAAGTTTTCCAATCGAGATAAAAATATTACCGAAATCTGCAGAATTTCTAATAATCAAGGCAACCATACGCTCCTTTCTCACGACAGGTGCTGATGATGCAGGGCTACGACCTTTCTCTCGCCCAAATGCCACAAATCGGATTCCATGTCACATTCATTGTTTCATACACTTGTGGGGCATGTTGATGTTTCATCCTCAGTGTTGACAGCATTGAGCGAAAGAAAGGAAGTCTAATTCAATTTAGTTTCAAAAGTACCTAATTTATTTGCTATGCTTGCGTTCGATATACTCTTCATACTCGGCTATCTCACGCTCTCCCACATGAGCCAAGCCATAATGCTCATCGTGCTGACTGTAGTCGAGACCAACGCGCTCACTGTATTCGCTGACACGCATAGGGATGAACTTGTCGATCAGCCAATAGCCGAAATAACTCATGACAAAGGTATATGCGATTACCATAGCTACGGCAAGAAGATGGTAAAGGAACACCACAAAACCATCGGGGGTGCCAGCCACAAGACCTTCCTGGATGAAAATACCAGTTAGAACCGTACCGAAGATACCTCCAGTGCCATGGGTGGGGAAAACGTCGAGAGCATCGTCGATGCGCGAGTGAGAACGCCAATAGACAGCCGTGTTACAGATGAGCGTGATGACAAAAGAGATGAAGATGCTATCGCCCACAGTGACATATCCCGCTGACGGCGTGATGGCTACAAGACCAACCACACATCCTACGGCTGCTCCCATGGCTGACGGTTTGCGACCACGCAGGCAGTCGAAGAATATCCATGTCATCATCGCGGTGGCTGAAGCCGTGTTCGTGTTCAGGAACGCCTTCACCGCTACGCCGTCGGCATGAAGCGAACTGCCAGCATTGAATCCAAACCATCCCAACCACAACATTGCGGCTCCGAGAAGAACAAACGGGATATTGGCTGGCTCTGACTTGCGAGTGCACGACTTTCTACGACCTAAGAATATGGCGCCTGCCAACGCAGCCACACCGGAAGAGGCATGTACCACGATTCCTCCAGCGAAGTCAACCACTCCCCACTTTAAGAACAACCCGTCGGGATGCCACGTCATGTGGGCCAGCGGACAATATATCATCACGAAGAAGAAAATCATGAAAAACATATAGCCCGAGAACCTCACTCGCTCAGCAAACGAACCCGTGATGAGCGAAGGCGTGATGATGGCAAACTTCATCTGAAACAGTGCATAGAGAGCCAAAGGAATAGTGGCTCCGCCAAGTATCTTTCCCGTAGGCGTGGTATAAACATCGCCTCCCACGTTCTGGAACATAAGGAATGTGGTGGGATCGCCGATGACACCTGCGATGTCGTCGCCAAAACACAGCGAGAAGCCGAACACCACCCACAACACCGAGATAATGCCCATGGCAATGAAACTCTGAAGCATTGTTGAGATAACGTTCTTCGCACCTACCATGCCACCATAGAAGAACGACAGACCGGGGGTCATCATAAGCACAAATATCGTGGCGGTAATCAACCATGCCACGTCAGCAGCATCTATCTTTGAAAAATCGCACTCAAAACTGGGTTCGGGAGCGAAAAGACCCGCTATGGAAATAAGCACCATACAGGTCATAAGGATTATCCAACGTCTTTTCATATATTCTTTTGTCGTATTTACCCAACTTACTTGAAGTTAAGGCGTTAAGAAGTTAAGAAATTAATGTGTCTTGGAGAAAGACAACAGCGGAGAGGCTTCATGCACTCCAGCCACAGCACGTCCGCTCGGCTCGTTCATGTTCTTAAACGACTCGTCCCATGCAAGCGCCTCGGCCGTAGAACATGCCACACTCGGCACACTCGGCACTGTGCGTGCAGCTGAGTCGCTGGGAAAATGCTCAGCAAAGATGGAACGATAATAATATTCTTCCTTGTTGCGAGGAGGATTGATGGGGAAGCGTTCGGCTGCATGTGCCATCTGCTCGTCGCTTACCTGATCGGCGGTGATCTGCTTGAGCGTGTCTATCCAGGAATATCCCACTCCGTCAGAGAACTGCTCCTTCTGTCGCCATGCAACAGCTTCTGGCAGGTAGTCGGCAAATGCCTCACGCACAATCTTCTTCTCAATGGTCTTTCCAGGACACATCTTGGCCTCGGGATTGGTTCGCATGGCGATATCGAGAAACTCCTTGTCGAGGAATGGCACTCTACCCTCAACACCCCAAGCTGACAGACTCTTGTTGGCTCGCAAACAATCGTAAAGGTAGAGCTTGGATAGCTTACGCACCGTCTCTTCATGAAACGCCTTGGCATCGGGAGCCTTGTGGAAATACAGATAACCACCAAACACCTCGTCGGCACCTTCGCCCGACAGCACCATCTTTATTCCCATAGACTTTATCACACGGGCAAGAAGATACATCGGAGTAGAAGCGCGTACCGTGGTTACATCATAGGTCTCAATAAAGTAGATAACGTCGCGTATGGCATCGAGACCTTCCTGAATGGTATAGTTTATCTCGTGGTGAACGGTTCCTATATGGTCTGCCACCATCTTAGCCTTTGCAAGGTCGGGCGCACCTTTCAATCCTACAGCAAACGAGTGAAGACGTGGCCACCATGCCTTTGAGTTGCTGTCATCCTCGATACGACGCTCAGAGAAACGCTCGGCAACGGCACTTATAACTGACGAGTCGAGGCCTCCCGAGAGCAACACTCCGTAAGGCACATCGCTCATCAGCTGGCGCTTGACAGCGGCCTCAAGTGCATCATGAATATCCTGAACACTTGCGCTATTGTCCTTGACTGCATCGTAATCCATCCAGTCGCGGGTGTAATAACGCACCATCTTTCCTTCGCGACTCGAATAATAATGTCCTGGCAGGAACACCTCATAGCGGTCGCAATTACCTTCGAGGGCTTTCATCTCGCTTGCGACATAGACCTTTCCGTCATCGTCGTATCCTATATATAGCGGTATGACACCTATAGGGTCGCGCGCAATAAGAAACTCATCTTTCTCTGCGTCATAGAGCGCGAAGGCGAAAATACCACTTAAGTCTTCCAAAAAGTTTATGCCTTTTTCACGATAAAGGGCAAGGATCACCTCACAGTCGCTGCCGGTCTGAAACTGGTATTGTCCGGCATATTCGCGACGGATGTCTTGGTGATTATATATCTCACCGTTTACTGCCAGCACCTGTTTCATATCGGGGCTGAACAACGGTTGTTTGCCTGATTCAGGATCTACAATAGACAGACGCTCGTGACAGAGTATTGCAGAACCACCATCGTAGATACCGCTCCAGTCGGGACCACGATGACGTATTTTCTGGCTCATCCTCAACGCCTTTTGTCGCAGTTCAGGTGTCTGTTCCTGAACATTAAAAATTGCTACTATTCCACACATAATTAATTATTTTTTTTTTGATGTTTGACGTTTGCTGTATTTAATGAAGAGTGAAGAATAAGTTCTCCGTTCATTCTTTATTCTTCACTCTTCATTTACTTAGTTAAAGCAGCTCTCTCCATGCTCGTAGATGTCGAGACCTTCTTCTTCTATTCTCTTATCCACTCTCAGACCTGCTATCTTCTTTATACCAAAGAACATTATCACTCCGGCAATGGCTGCCCATGCGTCGATTGCGAGAACACCAAGACACTGAGCTCCGAAGAAGCCCCAACCACCGCCGTAGAGAGCACCGCCGTCAAGGGCAAGAAGACCGGTCATGATGGTTCCGAAGATACCACATACTCCATGAACAGAACTTGCGCCGACGGGATCGTCAATATGCAACTTACTGTCAATAAACTCGATAGAGAACACGAGAAGGACACCTGCCAAAAGACCAATTATGGCGGCACCGAGAGGACTAACAAGGTCGCAGCCGGCCGTGATTGCCACAAGACCTGCAAGCACACCGTTCAGTGTGAGCGAGAACGAAGGTTTGCCGTACTTTATCCAAGAGGTGAACATCGTGCCTATTCCACCAGCTGCTGCAGCAAGGTTGGTAGTGAGGAACACGTGCGAGATAGCCGTGCGATTGACTTCGCCTGAAGCTGCAAGCTGAGAACCAGGGTTGAAGCCAAACCATCCAAACCAAAGAATGAACACACCTAAGGCAGCCGCCATGAGGTTGTGGCCAGGAATGGCACGGCTCTTGCCGTCCTTGCCGTATTTACCGATACGCGGACCGAGAGCTATGGCACCGATGAATGCCAGCACGCCACCAACGGAGTGGACGATAGCCGAACCCGCAAAGTCGTGGAATGTGGCACCGAAGGTATTCATCATAAAGGAACCGTCTTCGCCATTGCAAAGCCAACCGCCTCCCCAGGTCCAGTGTCCTGATATAGGATAGATGAGCAGCGAGATGAATACCGAATAGACACAATACATCGAGAACTTCGTGCGCTCTGCCATCGCTCCCGACACGATAGTAGCCGCAGTGGCACAGAACACAGTCTGGAAAATCAGAAATCCTTCAGTTGGCAGGTCGCCCTCATAGAACGAGATGTCGCCGAAATTTGGCATTCCGACAAAGCCCTCGCCTCCATTACCGAACATAAAGCCAAAGCCGACCAGCCAGAACAGAAGCGAACCGAAGGTGAAGTCAACGAAATTCTTAAATAAGATATTTGCCGTGTTCTTACTACGCGTGAAACCAGCCTCACACAAGGCAAATCCTGGCTGCATAAAGAAAACCAGCATTGCTGCAAGCAGCATCCATACCGTATCTACAGAGAGTGACAAGTCTGTCACCGGATCTGTCGCTAAAAATATGTTTGTCATAATCGTATGCGTTTAAATTTGTGTTGTATATATAATAGTGTGTTGGTGTGTTGTGTTTGTGTTGCTTCATCCCGTACTTAACGGGCGTTATCCATTCTCCGTATTATTTCTCTTGCTCTGCATTATAAAGTGCTATATCGCCACGCTCAGCAGTGCGTATGCGGATGGCATCCTCGATAGGGATTATAAAGATGCGTCCGTCACCAACCTCTCCGGTATGTGCTGCATGCTGAATGGCGGCTACGGTCTTCTCTACATTCTTGTCGCGAACAACGACATTGATCAATACACGCTCGATACAACTCGTATCGTACATCACGCCACGGTATATCCTTGCCTGGCGCATCTTTCCTTCGCCTCTGACATCGTAGTATGAGAACCACTCGATGTCTGCAGCGAGCAGAGCTTCTTTTACATCCTCAAATTTCGTCTTACGGATGATTGCTTCAATCTTTTTCATAATATGTCTCCTATTTAAATGATTATTGACATTTTGTTATCTTTCGGGTGCAAAATTACTACTTTTTGACATAATACACAAGAGTTTTTAAGCAAAACGACAACAAATATAACAGTTTCTTAACATTATATCAATATCTATATTACAGTTCTTACAGATTATATTAATTTATATTCAGTTTTCTTACAATTTGATAGAAAACGTTATTTTCTTGAATAATAAGACCCGAAAACTCTTGATTTATCTATCAAATTGTTGTAACTTTGCAGCGGAATTAAACAAAAGAACAATATAAAATATTAGAAAGTTAACAAAATGGCAACAATTGTAAGATTCACCAAAATGCATGGCGCCGGCAATGATTATATATATGTTAATACCTTATTATATAATATACCCGACCCAACGAAAGCAGCAATAGCATGGAGCGCCCCTCACACAGGAGTGGGCAGCGACGGACTGGTGCTGATAGGTGAACCTAACATGCCAGAGGCCGACTACTCGATGAGGATATTCAACGCCGACGGCTCTGAAGCCATGATGTGCGGAAACGCATCACGTTGCATCGGAAAATACCTCTTCGAAAAAGGACTGACCGACAAGACCGTTATCAGGTTGCTGACGCTCTCGGGAATAAAGATCCTAAACCTGCATCTCGACAAATCGGGAAAGACAGTGGAGAGCGTGACTGTAGATATGCTCGAGCCTGTACTTGCCAACAAATCGCAACTGGCAAGCGAGGATGGGTCGATGACCGACGGACTTGTTGACGTCGTAGATACTGAATTTAGAGGCACATTCGTATCGATGGGCAATCCTCATTTCGTGATCTTCGTGGACGACATATCTTCCATCGACGTAACAAAATACGGGAAAGCCCTTGAATACGACTCGCTTTTCCCAGAGAGATGCAACATTGAGTTTGCACAAGTGCTCGGCGACGGAAGCATCCGCACACGAGTATGGGAACGGGGCAGCGGCATAACAATGGCTTGCGGAACAGGAGCTTGCGCTACAGCCGTGGCGGCAGCGGTGACAGGCCGGGCATCCAGAAAGAGCGACATTGTGATGGACGGCGGTACGTTACATATCGAATGGAACGAGGCTGACAACCATGTCTATATGACAGGACCTGCGGCTTTCGCCTTCGAGGGAGAGATAGCGCTACCAGAATAACAAAGGCAAAACTTCAACAACAATAAAAAGAATCAAGAATAATATGGCATTAGTAAACGAACACTTCCTTAAGCTGCCAAACAACTACTTGTTTGCAGACATTGCAAAAAAAGTCAACGCCTTCAAGGTGTCACACCCTAAGGCAAGCGTCATAAGCCTCGGCATAGGCGACGTTACAAGACCTATCTGCCCTGCGGTATTAGAAGCCATGCACAAGGCTGTAGATGAGATGGGAGAGAAAGCCACTTTCCGTGGTTACGGTCCCGAACAAGGCTACCAGTTTCTACGTGAGGCAATAGTAAAGAACGACTTCCTGCCACGAGGCATACACCTCGACCCAAGCGAGATATTCGTTAACGACGGTGCAAAGAGCGACACAGGCAATATTCAGGAGCTGGTAAGATGGGACAACAGCATCGGTGTCACCGACCCTATTTACCCCGTATATATCGACTCTAACGTGATGATAGGCAGGGCAGGTGTAGTGGAGGACGGCAAATGGAGCAACGTTGTATATATGCCTTGCACAGCGGAAAACAATTTCACTCCGGCATTGCCCGACAAGAGAGTTGACATCATATACCTCTGCTATCCCAACAACCCGACGGGAGAGGTGATAACGAAGGAAGAACTGAAGAAATGGGTGAACTACGCCATAAAGAACGACACGCTCATCTTCTACGACGCAGCATACGAGGCTTACATCCAGGATCCTGACATTCCTCATTCAATATATGAGATAAAAGGAGCAAGAAAGGTGGCCATCGAGTTCCACAGCTACTCGAAGACAGCGGGATTCACGGGAATAAGATGCGGCTATACCGTCGTTCCAAAAGAACTCACAGCCGCCACACTCAAAGGCGATAGAATAGAGCTCAACCATCTGTGGTATCGTAGGCAGTGCACCAAGTTCAACGGCACAAGCTATATCAGCCAAAGGGCAGCCGAAGCTATCTATACGCCCGAAGGCAAAGAGCAGATCAAGGCTACCATCGACTACTACATGAACAATGCCAAGCTGATGTACCGCACTCTGACAGAACTCGGCCTTGAGGTATATGGCGGAAAGAACGCTCCATACCTGTGGGTGAAGACTCCCAACGGAATGGGCAGTTGGAAGTTCTTCGAACAGATGCTTTACGAAGCTCATGTGGTCTGCACACCTGGAGTGGGATTCGGTCCTGCAGGCGAAGGATATATACGTCTCACAGCCTTCGGCGACAAAGACGACTGCATAGAGGCAATGGAAAGGATAAAGAAGTGGCTGAAGTGACATTCACCGACACAGACATAAATCAACACAAACAATAAAATATTTACGATTATGAAGAACTTGAAAAGATTGGGCTTCGCAGCCATGATGATTATGGCGGGAGCAACAGCGATGACAGCACAGGACGAAGTGGAAGCAACAGTATCAGCCGACGTAGTAAACCAGTATATATGGCGTGGTACAAAATGTGGAGAACTAAGCATTCAGCCTACGTTAGGCGTTGCATACAAGGGACTATCTCTCTCGGCATGGGGAAGTACAGAACTGAGCAACTGGGGTGGCTCAAAGGAGTTTGACCTCACCCTCGCTTACTCTACAGGCGGATTCAACATCGGCATCACCGACTATTGGTTTGACGGTGGCAGCACGAAATACTTCAAGTATGAAGCTCATTCCACCGCACACATCTTTGAAGCCAACATAGGCTATGACTTCGGTCCGTTGGCCATCCAGTGGTACACCAATTTTGCAGGTTCTGACTATAAGGGTGATGGCGATCGCGCCTACTCGTCGTACGTGGAACTCAACGCACCGTTCAAACTCGGCGGTCTTGACTGGAATGCCACTGTAGGCGCAGTGCCTTTTGAAGACAACGGGGTATATGGCGGATGCGACAAATTTGCAGTTACAAACCTTACGCTCAAAGCATCAAAGGAACTGAAGATAACAGACACATTCTCTGTCCCAGTGTTTGCACAGGTAACAGGAAACCCACACGACCAGAAGGCATATTTCGTATGTGGATTCACACTTGTACCATAAGGAATAAAATAACATCAACAATAAAAACTTTAAAACAATGGCAAATTTAAGATTTCAGGTTGTAGAGGAGGCATTTAAGAAAAGACCCCTCGCCGTAGAGGCCCCCAAAGAACGTCCCTACGAGTATTTTGGCAAATATGTCTTCAATCGTGAGAAGATGTACAAGTATCTGCCAAAGAACGTTTATGAAAAGCTTATTGACGTTATAGACAATGGAGCTCGCCTCGACCGCAGCATGGCAGACGCCGTTGCATCTGGCATCAAGCAGTGGGCTGTTGAAAATGGCGTGACACACTATACTCACTGGTTCCAACCACTCACCGAGGGTACAGCCGAGAAGCACGACTCCTTCATCGAGCACGACTTCAAGGGCGGTATGGTAGAAGAGTTTTCTGGCAAGCTGCTCGTACAGCAGGAGCCTGACGCTTCTTCATTCCCTTCAGGTGGTATCCGCAACACCTTCGAGGCTCGCGGCTATTCGGCTTGGGACCCCACATCACCCGTATTCATCATCGACGACACACTTTGCATCCCAACCATATTCATCTCTTACACTGGTGAGGCTCTTGACTACAAGGCTCCGCTGTTGCGCACACTGCACGCAGTAAATGTTGCTGCAACTGACGTTTGCAAATATTTCTACGACGACGTGAAGAAGGTGCAGAGCAACCTCGGTTGGGAACAGGAATACTTCCTCGTGGATGAGGGTCTCTACTCTACCCGACCCGACCTGCTGCTCACTGGTCGCACACTGATGGGTCACGACTCAGCAAAGAACCAGCAGATGGAAGACCACTATTTCGGTACCATTCCTGACAGAGTACAGGCATTCATGAAGGATCTTGAGATTCGCGCTCTCGAACTCGGCATTCCTTGCAAGACTCGTCACAACGAGGTTGCGCCAAACCAGTTTGAGCTTGCTCCAATCTTCGAGGAGACAAACCTTGCCGTTGACCACAACATGCTCCTCATGTCGCTCATGAAGAAGGTGGCCCGCAAACACGGTTTCCGTGCCCTGCTCCACGAAAAGCCATTCGCCGGCATCAATGGTTCAGGAAAGCACAATAACTGGTCGCTTTCTACCGACACTGGCGTACTGCTTCACGCTCCAGGCAAGACTCCTAAAGACAACCTTCGTTTCGTGACATTCATCGTCGAGACACTGATGGGTGTATATCGTCACAACGGACTACTCAAGGCGTCTATCATGAGTGCCACAAACGCTCATCGTCTGGGTGCCAACGAGGCACCTCCAGCAATCATCTCTTCGTTCTTAGGCAAGCAGCTTACCGAACTGCTCGACCACATTGAGACGGCCGATACTGACGACCTGTTCAATGTGGCAGGCAAACAAGGTTTCACCATGGACATTCCTGAGATTCCTGAATTGCTTATCGACAATACCGACCGCAACCGTACATCTCCATTCGCGTTCACTGGTAATCGTTTCGAGTTCCGTGCCGTAGGTTCCGAGGCTAACTGTGCATCGGCCATGACCGCCCTCAACGCTGCTGTAGCAGAAGCTCTTGTTGACTTCAAGAAGCGTGTTGACGCTGCCATTGCATCTGGTGTAGATCAGACAAAAGCCATCGTTGACGTTCTTCGCGCTGACATCAAGACCTGCAAGCCTATCAGATTTGACGGTAATGGATATAGCGACGAGTGGGTTGTAGAGGCTACAAAACGCGGTCTCGACGTGGAGAAGAGCTGTCCGAAGATCTTCGAGCGTTATCTCGACGACTCAAGCATAAAAATGTTTGAAGGCCTTAACATCATGACAAAGAAGGAGCTTGAGGCACGTAACGAGGTGAAATGGGAGACATACACAAAGAAGATCCAGATCGAAGCACGTGTGATGGGCGACCTCTCGATGAACCATATCATTCCTATAGCCACCCACTACCAGTCGATGTTGGTGAAGAACGTGCAGAACATGCGCAGCATTTACCCTGCCGAGAAGGCCGACAAACTGTCTGAGCGCAACTTCAAGCTCATCGAAGAGATAGCTGAACGCACGCAGACCATAGAAAAGGGTGTTGACGAGCTCATCGCTGCCCGCAAGGTGGCAAACAAGATTGAGAACGAATACGACAAGGCTGTTGCCTACCACGACACCGTGGCTCCAAAGATGGAAGAGATTCGTTATCAGATCGACAAACTCGAGCTCATCGTCGAAGACGACCTCTGGACATTGCCAAAGTATCGTGAACTTCTGTTCATCCGATAATTGACAATAATAAACGATACGCAGACAATCTATTTCTTTTTTTGGTTGTTTGAAGTTTGCGACGGGGAATGGCTGTGAAGCTGTCCCCCGTTTTCTTTGTCCTTTATTCTTTCCTTATCCACAGTTTCCGTTGTCTCTAACAGCTCATGTCACAAAAATAGTGAAAAAACATCCCGTTATTCATCTTTTCTACGTTTTTTTATTACTTTTGCATAAGAATTATACATCAAGACAATACACAGGAGATAAAAGACATTGAAAGTATTTCATATCATATCGCATTTTGACTTGGGCGGTGCAGAACGTGTGGCGGCAAACATTGCAAAGAGCAAGACCAAAGGCATCGAAAGCCATATAGTAGAAATGATGCGGGGAAAGTCGGAGTTCACCAGTCAGTTCATTGAAGAACTAACCACGAGCGGTATCACATGTCATAGGGCATGGATGCCTGACGCGAGATGGCATTTCGTTTTCGAACGCCTGGCGGCTCTTCTCTTCCCATTAAGGTTCCTGCTGATATGGTGGAGATGGCGTCCCGACGTCATACACACGCACACCGAAGCGCCCGACATGGGCATCGTGCTGACCATGAGACTATTCCCATGGATTTGCAAACGCTGTAAGATAGTGAGGACCATTCACAACAACTGTCTGTGGTCGGGCCAACAGCGCATTGGTGAGGCATGCGAGCACTTTTTCAACCTCCATGATTCAAACATCGCCATCTCTGAGTCTGTCAGACGTTCATACTTTGAGCGCTATGAACATGACACACCTATTATATATAATGGTGTTGCCGAAACCGCCCAACGGGAATACGGGAATCTGAAAAAAGACAAGAGAAACATCGTGTTTGCCGGAAGATATGAAAGACAAAAAGGCATCGACATCCTTGTAGAGATAATAAGCCGAATGAAAGACGACAAACGATACCACTTTCACTTGTTTGGCGATGGCAGCATGAGACACTTTGTAGAGGAAAAGCTCGGCTGTCAGCAAAACGTAAGCCTCAACCCTCCTCTCTTCGGGCTATCCTCCTTTCTGGCCTCGTTTGACTATATGCTGATGCCATCGTATTTTGAGGGTCTAAGCATCGTGGCTATAGAAGCGTCGATGGCACGACTGCCTAACATTATCAATTCTTGCTTTGGACTGGAAGAAACATTGCCCGCGACATGGCCTTTGAAGGTGAAAGACAACGATATCAACAGTTACATGACATTGTTCACGGATGTTATTCCATCGTTGTCACACGCCGAGATAGCAAACGAAGCCTATGTTTATGCGGCACGCCATTTCTCGATAAGACAGATGCAGGAAGCATACGAACGCATCTATTTCCTGAAATAGGCAATACACTCTTCAAGTATCTTTACTTTTGCCACTTTCATCACGACAAAATAAAGCGATGCAGCAACGACAATCCTTACGGGAAGAAGCAGCCTCGGATCGGCAATGGCCGAAGTGACGAAATAGGTCGTTGTCATCACCGCTGCAGCGGCAAGCATAAACGGCAAGACGTCAGACAGCGCCTCGACGAAAGTCACGCCGATGAGTTTGCGTACATTCCATTGCCATACCGCAAGCCATGCTACAGTAAAGACGGTGTATGCAACCACCATACTTACGATGCCTTGAC
>SAMEA3663028__coassemble_452_pt1 | contig 16059 bp, 8 predicted proteins | sample SAMEA3663028__metabat2_high_PE_022 | metagenome-assembled genome bin SAMEA3663028 (sample SAMEA3663028) | pig gut metagenome | biome: pig gut; feature: pig-associated habitat; material: faeces | place: France | collected 2012 | reverse complement strand
GGAAAAGTAGTGAGTCATAGACGTGGAGGTTGACGAGCTTTAGGAAGTTGTCGCGATGCAATGGTGTCTCGTTGTATAGCTTCAGGCGTATATTGCCAGCTGTGGTCTCGAGCAACACCTCTTTGCACTTGTTGTTGTCTTGTGCATTGGCATTTAGTGTCAGTGCCATGATGATGGCGATGAATAATGTTTTCATAATGAGTTCTGTTATTATGTGTTATTGTTGTTAAAAATTTGTGGCAAAGGTAGTGAAACATACCGATATTGCAAAATAATAGAAGAAAAAAGTGCATTATTACAAATTAAATTATTACCTTTGCACGAAAATTAATCTTAGAAAGAATAACAAAATGAGTAAAGTAGTAATAAACAACTATGAAGAGTTTGCCGCAATGCTCGGCAAGAACATCGGTATTTCAGACTATGTGGAATTGACACAAGAGCGTATCAACCTCTTTGCCGATGCCACCCTCGACCATCAGTGGATACACGTCAATCCCGAGAAGGCTGCCGTGGAGAGTCCTTTCAAGACTACCATCGCACATGGTTATCTCACCTTGTCGATGTTACCACATCTGTGGAATCAGATCATTGAGGTTAACAACCTGAAGATGATGGTAAACTACGGAATGGACAAGATGAAGTTTGGTCAGGCTGTGAAGTCGGGCGAATCAATACGCCTTGTTGCCGACCTCCTGTCGATAGCTAACCTCCGTGGTACGGTAAAGGTAGAGATAAAGTTTGCTATCGAGATTAAGGACCAGAAGAAGAAGGCGCTTGAGGGAGTCGCCACGTTCTTGTATTATTTCAACTGATAAGATAGGATAGGGAAGAATAGACAGCGATGAAGATAACGAGTATCGTGGTGAAGATCTTGATGCCATTATTGTTGGGCGGAGCCATCTTGTACTGGATGTACCGTGGCTTTGACTTCAACAGCATCCGTCATGTTGTGTTGCACAAGATGGATTGGACTTGGATGTTGTTGTCATTTCCTTTTGGTATCTTGGCTCAGGCTTTCCGTGGGTGGAGATGGAAACAGATGCTCGATCCCATTGGCGAGCATCCGCGCTCTGTCACCAGCGTCAATGCTGTCTTCTTGTCTTACGCCGCCAGCCTGTTAGTGCCTCGAATAGGCGAGTTCACGCGTTGCGGAGTGCTGAAGCGATGCGACGGTGTGTCGTTTTCCAAGGCCTTGGGAACGGTAGTCACCGAACGTGCCATCGACTCGCTGCTTGTGGCAGGCGTGACCGGCATCACACTCCTTGCCCAGCTAAATATCTTCAATATCTTTTTCGACCGTACAGGTACCAGCTTTGAGTCGGTGGTTCACCGTTTCACTGCTGCAGGCTATTTCGTCACTTTCGTTTGCGGAATGGCATGTGTGGTTCTTCTGCATTTCCTTTTGAAGAAGCTATATATATATAATAAGGTGAAAGCCACTTTGAGCGGAATATGGCAAGGAGTGATGTCGCTGAAAGAAGTGAAAAACATCCCCTTGTTCATCTTCTTCACCCTCGGTATATGGGTAAGCTATTTCCTTCACTATTATCTTACTTTCTTTTGCTTCGACTTCACCAGTCATCTCGGCATCGGATGTGCAATGGTGACCTTCGTGGTGGGAAGTATAGCGGTGCTTGTGCCCACGCCTAACGGAGCCGGTCCGTGGCATTTCGCAGTGAAGACGATGCTCATCCTCTATGGAGTGGCAGACGAGAATGCCCTCTACTTCGTACTTATCGTACATGCCGTTCAGACAATGCTTGTCGTCCTGCTCGGAGTATGGAGCTGGGTGGCATTGAATTTTATAAAAACTAAAAAGCTATGAGTGAAATTAAAAACCTGAATCCCGAGTGCATCTGGAGAAACTTCGATGCACTGACACAAGTTCCACGTCCGTCAGGACATCTGGAAAAAGTACAGCAATTCCTTATCGACTTCGCTGCCCGTGTGGGAGTGGAGGCATTTAAGGATGCAGCCGACAATATCGTGATGCGCAAGCCCGCCACTCCAGGCATGGAAGGCAAGAAGGGCGTTATACTTCAGGCCCATATGGACATGGTGCCGCAGAAGTCGCCCGACAGCACACACAACTTCGAGACCGATCCAATCCAGACTTATATCGATGGCGAATGGGTGAAGGCAAAGGGAACCACCCTCGGAGCCGACAACGGACTCGGTGTTGCCACCATTATGGCTGTCATGGAAGACAAGACCCTCAAACACGGACCTGTCGAAGCACTCATCACTGCCGATGAGGAGACTGGTCTGTTTGGCGCCAACGGACTGCCCGAAGGCGAACTTCACGGCGATGTGCTCCTCAATCTCGACTCAGAACACTGGGGCAAGTTTGTGATAGGTAGTGCAGGCGGAATAAATGTTACTGCCACACTGGGATACAAAGAGGTTGAGACTGATGCCGACGACGCTGCCGTACGTGTGACGCTGAAGGGACTGCGTGGCGGACATTCTGGTCTGGAGATAAACGAAGGCAGGGCTAATGCCAACAAACTAATGGTGCGTTTCGTGAGAGAGGCAATAGCCGACCTCGATGCACGTCTTGCTTCTTGGCATGGAGGAAACATGCGCAACGCCATTCCTTTCCAGGCTGTGGTGGTGCTCACACTGCCAAAGGAGAACGTCGAAGCTCTTAAAGAGCTGGTGGCAGACTGGAAGGCTGACTTTGAAGACGAATACAAGGGCATAGAGAGCGACATTGAGTTCTTTGCTGAAGACGTTGAGACACCTAAGATGGAACTGCCGGAAGAGATTCAGGACAATCTTGTGGATGCCATCTATGCCGTTCACGATGGTGTGGTACGCATGATACCCGCTTATCCTCATGTCGTGGAAACATCAAGCAACCTCGCCATCATCGATATCGAAGGCGGCAACGCCTTGATAAAGCTGTTGCCACGTTCGGCTCGCGAGGACATGAAGGATTACGTGGTGAATATGATAGCCTCTTGTCTTAATATGGCTGGCATGAAGGTAGAGACAGCCGGTAGCTATGGTGGTTGGGATCCAAATCCCGAGAGTCCTATCCTCCATCATCTCCTCCGCATCTATAAGGAGCAGACCGGCGAGGACGGCATCATCCAGATAGACCATGCAGGACTGGAGTGCTCAATCATCCTTGGCAAGTATCCAAACCTCGATGTGGTATCGCTCGGTCCCACGATAAAGTCACCTCACACCACTGGCGAGCGTGCCCTCATTGCCACCGTAGAACCATTCTGGAATCTCTTGAAGCAGGCTATGGAAGAGATATAGGATTCAATTTTATAGGAGTTGAGGAGTTAAGAGGTTAAGACAATAGTGTCCAAGCACGATATTCAAATGCTTAGACATATGTCTTATCACCTTATCTCCTTAACTCCTTGTCTTTTTTGTTAAAAAATCGTTACTGGACGCAAAATTCTTCATTCTTCATTCTTCTTTATTTATTTTTTTTATACCTTTGCACCGGATTTTTAAAACTTCAACAATTATGGACGATTATCACGCGGAAAACAACAATTATTAGGCGTGAGGATGGCAAGACGCCAATCCTCTTGCCAGTTTGACATTTTCGTGAGCCGAACAGAGTCGGCTATCTTTTTGTAAAACAATAATGGATTGGAACAATGAGAACATATTGGAACACCAATGGAGGACTGACACCCATCAGTGAGTGGGAACCAAACTGCTGGATACAAGTGACGTGTCCAACAGAAGAAGACCAGCTTTTGCTTGAGAAGCAATTTTCCATACCAGACTATTTCATGTCTGACATCAGCGATACCGACGAGCGCGCCCGTTATGAATACGACGACGGCTGGATGCTCATCATTCTCCGTATTCCCTATGTCAAGGAGATACGTTCACGTACACCTTATACCACAGTGCCGCTTGGTATCATACACAAACGCGACGTCACCATCACCGTGTGCTATTACGAGACCAATATGATGATCGATTTCGTGAGCTTCCAGCAGAAACGTGGCGTGGGTTTCACTGACTATGTCGATATGATCTTCCGCCTCTTCCTGTCGTCGGCAGTGTGGTATCTGAAGCGTCTGAAACAGATCAACAGCCTTATAGAAAAAGCCAAGCGAAATCTCGACAGGGAGGTGAACAACGAGTCGCTGATAGGACTGAGCCGTCTGCAAGACTCGCTCACGTATTTCGTCACCTCCATCCGTGGCAATGAGACTCTTCTGTCGAAACTGAAATTCAAACTTCAGATAGATGAACTCGACGCCGACCTCATCGAAGATGTCAATATCGAGATGACCCAGGCGAGGGAGACGACAAATATTTATTCAAACATTCTCGAATCGACCATGGATACCTATTCGTCGATCATCAACAATAATATGAACACCGTGATGCGAACCCTTACTTCAGTGTCGATTCTCATGATGTTCCCAACGCTCATAGCCAGTCTTTTTGGTATGAACCTGGTCAACGGAATGGAAACAAGCAGGTATGGATTTGTCATCGCAATGGTGATTTCAATAGCAGTTTCAGGGTTGTTTTGGTGGATTTTCCGGCATAAACGACTCATTTAGTTACTTTTTTTGAAAAAAAACGTTCAAAAATTAGGCAGTTACATTTTTTTTGCGTAAGTTTGTGCCTAAATTTCGTATCGTACCGATTCATTAACTAATAAAAAAGTGAAATGATGGACTCTCAAGAGAAAGACCTGGAGACAGGCAAAATGGAGGAAGTGAACAAAGTTGAGGACACTCTGACAGAAGCAGAAGGCACTGTAGAGGCTCCCGCAGTAGAGACACAGGCAGACGGCGAGGCACCAACAGAGGCCGAAGCTCCTGCACCAGTCACGCGCGTCTATGCGTCGAAGAAGGAGATCGTGGAGCGTATCAAGGAGATCGCCCACGGCGACGAAGATCCTGACAAAGACGAGGTGGAAAACCTGAAGACGCTGTTCTACAAGATGCACATCGCCGAGCGCGAAGCAGCCTATAAGGCGTTTGTGGAAAGCGGTGCCGACCCGGAAACATTCCAGATCCTGCCCGATGAAGACGAGGAAGTGTTCAAGGCTGAGATGGGCATCGTCAAGGAACGTCGTGCCAAGTTGTTTAAACTACAGGAAGAAGAAAAGGAGAATAATCTCAAACGTAAACTTGAGATTATCGAAAAGATAAAGTCAATGGTGACCACTCCAGAAGAGGCTAATAAGTCGTACAACGAGTTCAAGGCCCTGCAGCAGGAGTGGAAGGAAATAAAGAACGTTCCCGCACCAAAGGTGAGCGAGTTGTGGCGTAGCTATCAGCTCTATGTGGAGCAGTTCTACGACATGCTCAAGCTCAACAGCGAGGCAAGGGAGTATGACTTCAAGAAGAATCTCGAGAAGAAGACACTCCTGTGCGAGGCTGCCGAGCGACTTGCTAATGAGGCTGACGTCATCAGCGCATTCCATCAGTTGCAGAAACTGCATCAGGAGTTCCGCGAGACAGGTCCAGTGGCAAAGGACCTGCGCGAGGAGATATGGCAGCGCTTCAAGGCTGCATCCACCGTGGTCAACAAGCGCCATCAGCAGCACTTTGATAATCTCAGGGCTAAGGAGGAGGAAAACCTCGCCAAGAAGACAGCTCTCTGCGAGCGTACAGAGGCTCTCGTTGCCGAGCCAAACAACAGCATTGCCGACTGGGAGAAGCATACCAAGGAGATGATGGACATCCAGGCAGAATGGAAGACCATTGGCTTTGCTCCACAGAAGATGAACGTGAAGATCTTTGAACGTTTCCGCACTTCTTGCGATGCTTTCTTCAACGCGAAGACCGAATATTTCAAGACACTCAAGGAAACATATAAGGCCAATGTGGAGAAAAAACGTGCTCTCATCGAGAAGGCAAAGGCTCTCAAAGACAGCACCGAGTGGAAGAAGACCGCCGACAAGTTTATCGCACTGCAGAAAGAGTGGAAGACCATCGGCATGGTGCCACGAAAGATAGGCGACCAGCTGTGGGAAGAGTTCCTCGGCATCTGCAACGAGTTCTTCGAAGCCCGCAATAAGGTGGGAGCAGGACAGCGCAGCGAGGAACATGCCAACCTCGAGAAGAAACGCGACGTGATATCACGTCTCAAAGCCTTGCTCGACGAGCAGGTTGACGACGTGCAGCAGACCTTCCAGAAGCTTATCGAAGAGTATGGCGCCATTGGTCATGTGCCTTTCAAGGATAAGGACAAAGTGTATGACGAGTATCATGCCGTTCTCGACGAGCTCTACGACAAGCTCCATGTGAGCGTTGCACGCAAGCGTCTCAACAATTTCAAGAACAAGGTCAAGGCTGCCGCCGAACAAGGCAGCAACGCTCTCGACAACGAACGTGCACGCCTGGTGCGACAGTACGAACAACTCAAGAGCGAGGTGCAGACATACGAGAACAATCTCGGATTCCTCAATGCAAGCAGCAAGAAGGGCAATAGCCTTATCGACGAGATGAACCGGAAGGTGAAGAAGCTGAAGGACGAGATTGCACTTATCAAAGACAAGATAAAGGCTATCGACAATGCTGGAAAATAATACCATATAGGTATGCATAAAGGGCAGACGTGGATGAAAAAGCGTCTGCCCTTTGTCTTTAAATGTTAGCAAGAGTGATAATTATTGTATTGAAATAACAAAAACGTCACCTTTGAATAACATTTTATCATTACCGAATCAGAAAATAACACTATCTTTGCCACTGAAAATTGACAATAACTAAAATATATGTACAGTTCTATGAGTTTTAGACTCCTATTATCAACAGCATTGCTTGCTGCCTCAATGGCGCAGGCCGTGAATGCTGATGCCGCAGGCTACGAGCGTGACGGCAGAAAGATTAGTCTGCAAATACCTCAGACAAGTGACAACAACGTCAAGGCAATGCGTCTAACAGTGGTCAGCGATGCCATCATACGCGTGGAGGCAACACCTGAGCAGGCCATACCGCAGAAACGCAAGAGCCTCGTAGTAGTCAACCGCGAAGGCAAGTATAAGGCTGACGTGAAGGAAGACGAGAGGACGCTTACAGTTGAAACGGCAAAGCTCAAGGTCAACGTTGACAAAAGCAACGGACAACTCACATTCTACGACAAGACCACAGGCAAGGTGCTGCTGAAAGAAGCTCCCGGAAGCAAGACTTTTACAAAGTATGTCTCAAGTCAGACCGAACTGCCGGCCAACTATCGCCCGACATCGCCCGAAGAGGTGAATTGGGGAAAGACCACCGACCTAAACAAACTCTCACTCGACGACCGTTCAGGCTACTCATGGCACGCTCTCTTTGAAAGCACTGACGACGAGGCTTTCTACGGCCTTGGACAGCATCAGTCTGAAGAGATGAACTATAAGGGCCGTAACGAGGAGCTGTTCCAATATAATACAAAGGTGTCGATACCATTCGTGGTCAGCAACAAGAACTATGGCATCCTCTGGGACTCTTATTCATACGGACGATGGGGCAACCCTAATAACTACCAGCAGCTCCACCGTGCCTTCAAGATCTACGACAAGAACGGCAAGCAGGGCTCGCTCACCGGAACTTACACCGAAGAGACAGGCAAGGTAATAGAACGTCGCGAAGACTCCCTCTACTACGAGCACTCAGGCGTGGTGGGCAATCTGCCGCAAGACATCAACCTCGGCAAGTCTAACGTCGTATATCAGGGCTCCATCGAGGCTCCTGAGACAGCCAAATACCGTTTCATTCTCTACTATTCGGGCTATGTAAAGGTATATATGGATGGCCGCCTCGTAGTGCCCGAGCGTTGGCGCACGGCATGGAATCCCAATGCATACAAGTTTGAGGTTGACCTGAAGAAGGGTAAGCGCACCCCTCTGAGAGTGGAATGGCAGCCAGACGGTGGCGTGGCTTACTGCGGACTGCGTGCCGCTACTCCCCAGACCGAAGAGGAGCAAAACCGCATGTCGATATGGGCAGAGATGGACAAGGAGATGGACTATTACTTCATAGCAGGCGACAGCTACGACGACGTCATCAAGGGCTACCGCTTCCTCACCGGTCGTGCACAGGTGATGCCAAAGTGGTCGCTCGGATTCTGGCAGAGCCGTGAGAAATATAACACACAGGCTGAGCTGGAAGGCGTGCTCGGTGAGTTCCGCAAGCGCCAGATACCTGTTGACGTGATGGTGCAGGACTGGCTCTACTGGGAAGAGGACAAATGGGGCAGCTTCAAGTTCGACCCGAAGCGATTCCCCAACGCCAAGGGAATGGTGGATTTCATCCACGACAACAATGCCCGCATACTCATCTCCCACTGGCCCAAGTACTATGCTTCTACCGACAACTACAAGGCATTTGACAAGAACGGATGGATGTATCAGCAGGCCATAAAGGACAATATCCGCGACTGGGTAGGACCTGGCTATCTCGGCTCATTCTACGACGCTTATTCTGCCGGTGCCCGCAAGCTCTTCTGGCAGCAGATGCACGACAATCTCTATACCCTCGGCATCGACTGCTGGTGGATGGATGCCTCTGAGCCTAATGTGCGCGACTGCACACCGATAGAATATCGCAAGCTTCTCTGCGGACCTACAGCCTTGGGAACAAGCGAGGAGTATTTCAATGCCTACTCTGTGGTTAACGCCGATGCTATTTATAATGGTCAGCGCTCAGTGGATAACAACAAGCGCGTGCTGCTGCTCACACGAAGCGGCTTTGCCGGCGAACAGCGTTTCTCTACCGCCACATGGAGCGGCGACATCGGAACACGATGGGAGGACATGCGTGCGCAGATGACAGCCGGACTCAACTTCTCCATGGCAGGAGTGCCATTCTGGGGAATGGACCAGGGCGGATTCTGTGTCGAGAATCGTTATGTAGAGGCTCAGAAGCTATATGAGAAGAGTGGATATGAGAACGAAGACCTCAAGGAGTGGCGCGAGCTCAACGCACGCTGGAACCAGTTTGGCTGTTTCATCCCTCTCTACCGCGCCCATGGACAGTGGCCGTATCGCGAGGTGTGGAATCTGGCACCCGAAGGCCATCCTTGCTATAATACCATCGTCTATTACGACAAGCTGCGCTATCGCATGATGCCTTATCTCTATTCTATGGCTGGCTGGGTGAACTACAAGGACTACACCATGCTCCGTGGCTTGGTCATGGACTTCGGTTCTGACGAGAAAGTGCTCAATATCGGCGACCAGTGGATGTTTGGTCCAGCCTTCATGGCTTGTCCTGTAGGCACATACAAGGCACGCTCGCGCGACGTCTATTTCCCCAAGCAGTCGGCATGGTACGACCTCTATACAGGCAAGCGCTATGATGGCGGCAAGTCGGTATGTGTTTCCGCCCCATACGAGAAGATGCCAGTATTCGTTCGCGAGGGAGCTATCGTTCCCTTCGGTCCTGAGTTGCAGTGGAGCGACGAGAAGAAACCCGAACTCATCAATCTCTATGTCTATACAGGAGCCAACGGCGAGTTTGAGCTCTACGAAGACGAGGGAACAAACTACAACTATGAGAAGGGCAAGTCGTCGAAGATCCTCTTACAGTGGGACGATGCGTCGAAGACTCTCACCATCGGTGCTCGCCGCGGTTCGTTCGACGGCATGTTGAAGACCCGTCGTTTCAACGTGGTTCTCGTCACCGATGGCACACCGCTCAACCTCGACAATCCCGCAGGTAAGATGGTTCAGTACAATGGCAAGGCCCTTACCGTGAAGATGTAATACGCTTGTCAATCATAGCATAAACAGCATACAGCAAAGAGGCAGGACATCACGTCCTGCCTCTTTGCTTTCTCGGCAGCTACATTTTTTTTTCATCAATCACTGTAATCAGATAGTATCCATACCAGTGCTGACTGGTGAAGTGGCTCTGCTCTTGCTTCGTTCGTCGGTTACATTATCTAAAAAATAAAAGTTTGAAAACATCTGTCACTGTCACATCATTTTTTAACCATCTGTATATCTGTGTTTTATCTCTTTTATAAGGTGACAGACGTTCTGAAAAACGGCCTAAGACCGCATCATCATAGGGCTTGTTGGATGACAATGATAGCTACTTTCTTGCCATTTTCCCATCATTTCTGCCGCCTTTTCGTCATGTTGCTTGTATAAAGACCAAAAAACTATAGAAAATAAAGGGTAAATCGAGCACATCATGATGGACCTCAAGAAGTGCTTCCTTAAAGGATGATGAATGGCAGGCGAAGGAGTGAGACATTGACGGTTATTGCGGAAAAAGAAAGGCTTTTGGAACAGTCGTACCATAGTTAGTGACACGACCGTACCATAACTATGGAACACTCGTGACACTAACTATGGAACGACCGTGACACACGAGTGTCCAGTTGTCATCTGTAGTTAAACTATTTATGTTGTGTAGTTAAACTATTTATGTTGACTACTTATCGTCTTATTCATAGAACAGGTTGACAAGTTAATTTATTATTTATAATTCTCGTTGACTCTACTTGTCATTGTTCACTTTGCAGGTTGACCATCCCAACATAACGAAACAAAGAGAGGGTGCGTTGGAATTGATACTTGTTGATACAGGTACCCATAGTGACCTGTTTTAGTGGAATAATATTTTATCAGGGAGCAAGCCTCAAGTTTTTCTCCCTTTTTCTTTGTCCTTTCGTTTTTTATTTGTAATTTTGCAGAATCAAAGCTGCATCTTGGCATAATTGCTCAAGCGAGCTTGGCAAGTTCTGCTCTCGATTTGCATTTGATTTGCATAATCAAAGCTGCATCTTGGCATAATTGCTCAAGCGAGCTTGGCAAGTTCTGCTCTCGATTTGCATTTGATTTGCAGCGAAATAAATTCAAAGAATGAAGATGGAATTACAGAACTGTATAAAAACAATAAGGGAGAATAGTTCAAAAATCGTAAGTGATTTTGGGATTAGGACTTTGCGCATTTTCGGTTCAGTATCAAGAAACGAACAGACGGAAAAGAGCGACTTGGATGTGTGTGTAGAAACGCAAACACCCAATCCGTTTCTCTTGGCTGCCTTGAAAGATTATCTGGAGAATTTATTTAAATGTTCCGTAGATGTTGTCCGTATGCATAAGAATATGAACCCATTGTTAAAATCAAGAATAGAGCGAGATGGAATATATGCAATACGATAGAGAACTGATATCGACCAAATATGGTGGATTATTGAAAAAGAGCTTCCTTCGCTAAAGGAAGCAATCTTCTCAATGAAAAAAGAAATATAATCAGGGAGCAAGACGCAAGTTTTTCTCCCTTTTTCTTTGTCATGTTGACTATCTTCCCTTTCATTTTGTGGCTGACCGTAGTGAGGGTATTCAAGGCATAGTGGAAAATCTCAACATGATGAATATAGTAGAAGTGAAAATTGATAAGCAACGAATTATGGTCTCGCCTCTCGCATCAATAGAGGAAGACAATGAACGACGAAAATAATGAAAAAACGTCAAAAGCTTTGGTGATAACGTAGGTTTTTTGTAAATTTGCACACAAAATATTAACAAATAACTTAACTTTATGAAAAAACTATTGTTATCGATCGTTGCCATGCTTGCAGTGATATGCAGAAGCGACGCCCGTGAGACTCTCAATTTCGACAAAGGGTGGCGATTCGCTCTCGCTGATTCAACGCAGATGTCACAACGTGATTTCGACGACTCGACTTGGCGACTTCTCAATGTTCCACACGACTGGGCCATCGAAGGCGACTTCTCTGCCTCGGCTCCCTCAGGCAACAGCGGCGGTGCCTTGCCCGGTGGAGTAGGGTGGTATCGCAAGACATTCTCTGTGGATGCCGCCGACAAGGGCAAACAGTTTTACATCGACTTCGACGGCGTGTATATGAACGCCAAGGTGTGGATCAACGGACAACTGTTAGGACAGCGTCCCTACGGCTATAGCTCATTCCGGTATGACCTTACGCCTCATCTGAAGTTTGGCGGGGAGAATGTGGTGGCTGTGCGTGTGGACAACAGCGACCAGCCCAACAGCCGATGGTATAGTGGCTGCGGCATCTACCGACATGTGTGGCTCGTGAAGACCGAAAAGATACATGTGGCTCACTGGGGAACACACGTTGTGGCTGAAGGAAAGAAGGTGAACGTGTCGGTAGTGGTGGACAACATGACTGGCACGGAAGAGAAGATTGTGGTGAGGAATAAGGTGGTGGATGCCGAAGGAAAGACCGTGGCTGAAGCAGCAAAGACCGTCACTCTGCCCTCTGCCTCGCCCATGCTGCTTGTCTATCCACCTAAGCCTGCCGACAAGTCGCGCTCCACATATCATACGACACTCACCGTGAAGCGCCCCCAGCTTTGGTCGTGCGAGCGCCCATATACATATAAGGTGGTGACCACGATAGAGCTGAAAGGCAAGGTGATGGACGCATACGAGACGGTAACGGGATTCCGCACCTTCAGCTTCGATGCCGCCAAGGGCTTCTCGCTCAACGGCAAGCAGATGAAGATAAACGGCGTCTGCCAGCATCACGACCTCGGATGCCTCGGTGCCGCCATCAACGAAGACGCCCTGCACCGCCAGCTACGCATACTGAAGGAGATGGGAACGAACGCCATACGCTGCTCACACAACCCTCCCGCACCTGAGCTCCTCGCCATGTGCGACACGATGGGACTGATCGTCATGGACGAGTCGTTCGACATGTGGCGACGCCGCAAGACCAAGAACGACTACGCACGCTTCTTCGACGAGTGGGCTGAGCGCGACCTTACCGACCTCGTGCTCCGCGACCGCAACCATCCCTCTATCCTCATGTGGAGCGTAGGCAACGAGGTGCTCGAGCAGTGGTCGTCGGCTGATGCCGATAATCTTACTGCCGAACAGGCCAACCTCATACTCAATGCCGGCCACGACGCCTCTACCCTCGCACATGGAGAGGAGATGAGCGTCAACTCTATCCTCTGCCGTAATCTGTGCAACGTCATACGCCGTTACGACACCTCGCGCCCCATCACAGCAGGCTGCAACGAGCCTGACCCCAATAATCATCTCTTTAAGAGCGGGGCTCTCGACATCATCGGCTTTAACTATCATCACGAGTGGGTGAAAGACGTGCCAAAGAATTTCCCCGGCAAGCCTTTCATCTTCTCAGAGAGCGTGTCGGCACTACAGACCCGCGGCTTCTATATGATGCCGTCAGACTCGGTGTATAAAGCCCCCGTAGAGTGGTGGCTGCCGTATCAGGACCCGTCGTTCCAGTGCTCGGCCTACGACAATATGCACGCCTCGTGGAGCTCTACACACGAAGAGACGTGGGACGTGGTGAAACACAACGACTTCGTGGGCGGACAGTTTATATGGACTGGCTTCGACTACATCGGCGAACCTACACCATACGGATTCCCCGCCCGCAGCAGCTATTTCGGCATTGTTGACCTTGCCGGATTCCCCAAGGACTCTTATTACATGTATCAGAGCGAATGGACCGACCGTCAGGTGCTCCATCTCTTCCCCCACTGGAACTGGCTTCCCGGCGAGGAGATCGACATGTGGTGCTACTATAACAATGCCGACGAGGTGGAACTGTTCATCAACGGACGCTCACAGGGTGTGAAGGCGAAGAAAGACTCTCACCAGTATCACCTGATGTGGCGTGTGAGGTTTGAGCCAGGCGAGGTGAAGGCCGTGGCACGACGTGAAGGAAAGGTGGTGGCTGAGCAGACCATACGCACTGCCGGCGCTCCTGCCGCCCTGCGTCTCTCTGCCGATCGCGACGCATTTGTCAACAATCCTAACGGCGACTCGCTCGCATTCATCACCGTGGAGGTGACCGACGCCGACGGCAACCTCTGTCCGCGTGCCGAAGACCAGATATTCTTCGAGGTGGAAGGCGGACGCATAGTGGGTGTTGACAATGGCAACCCTATTTCCATGGAACGCTTTAAGGACACGAAGCGCAAGGCTTTTAACGGGCGTGCGCTCTGCGTGGTGGCTACCGACGGTGGCGACGTCACCATAAAAGCTAAAGGATACGGACTATCCGAAAAATCATTAACTATAAAAAAGTAACAACAATCAGTTATGAAAAAATTGTTTTCAATGGCAATTATGGTCGCCACGACGTTGGCGGCAGGAGCACAGGTCTATCTCGACCCTAACGCTCCAGTAGAAGACCGTGTGCAGGATGCTCTCTCACGTATGACATTACACGAGAAGGTGCAGATACTGCATGCACAGAGTAAGTTCACAACACCCGGAGTGCCGCGCCTCGGCATCCGTCAGCTCAATATGGCCGACGGTCCTCATGGCTGCCGTGCTGAGATAGACTGGAACTCATGGGGTTACGCCAACTGGAACAACGACTCTGTCGTGGCCTTCCCGTCGCTCACATGCTTGGCTTCCACATGGAACCGCGACCTGTCATACCACTATGGCAACAAGGTGAGCGAGGAGTTTGCCTTCCGTGGCAAAGACATCATGCTCGGACCTGGTACAACCATCGCACGCTGCCCGTTCAACGGACGTAGCTTCGAATATATGGGCGAAGACCCTTACTTGGCTGGCGAGATGGCAGTGCCTTATATCAAAGGCGCACAGAAGAATGGCGTGGCTTGCTGCCTGAAGCATTTCTTCCTCAACAACCATGAGGTGAACCGAATGACGGTCAATGTCAACGTCTCTGAGCGTGCCGTGGAGGAAATCTATCTGCCTGCCTTCGAGAAGTGTGTGAAGCAGTCGGGACTGTGGACCATAATGGGCTCATACAACAAGTGGCTCAACGTCCACTGCTGCCAGAACGACTCGCTGCTCAACGGCATCCTGAAGAAGCGCTGGGGATTCGACGGTGCTGTCATCAGCGACTGGGGCGGCACTCACGACACATGGGAAGCTGCCACCGGTGGTCTCGACATAGAGATGGGTTCGTTTACCAACGGTATGACTGCCGACAACTCGCAGGGCTACAACACCTATTTCCTTGCCGACCCGTTTGAGAAGCTCGTGCGTGAGGGAAAGATTTCCATGGACGTGCTCAACGACAAGGCCGCACGCGTGCTCCGCACCATCTTCCGCACAGCCATGAACCCCAATAAGGTGATTGGCAAGCAGTGCTCGCCCGACCACTATGAGGCTTGCCTGAAAGTAGGTGAAGAAGGTGTGGTGCTGTTGAAAAACGGAAATATTGAAAGATTGAAAAATGCGATATTGCCTCTCGATGCGTCTCGCTACAACAAGATCCTCGTCGTGGGCGACAATGCCGTGCGCAACATGAGCGAGGGCGGCGGCTCGTCAGAGCTGAAGACCAAGTTCGACATCTCGCCTCTGCAGGGTCTCAAGGCCGTGTATGGCGACAAGATAGACTTCGCACAGGGATATGCAGCCGGACGTCCTATGTATGCACGTGTAGATGAGGTGCCTGCCGAGACTCAGGCAAGACTGAAGGCTGAGGCTTTGGAGAAGGCTAAGGATGCAGACCTCATCATTTTCATCGGTGGCATGAACAAAAACCATCAGCAGGACTGCGAGGGCGGCGACCGACTGACCTACGACCTCTCTTACGGACAGAACGAGCTCATCGCCGAACTTGCCAAGATACAGCCGAACATCATCGCCGTGATGTATGCCGGCAACCCATACGCCACACCATGGCTCTCGCAGGTGAAGGCTCTGCTGCAGTGCTGGTACCTCGGTTCGATGTCGGGCGAGACCCTTGCCAACATCATCTCGGGCAAGGTTAACCCAAGCGGCAAGCTGCCCATCACCTTCGCAAAGGAGAAGAACGACTATCCTTGCTTCCAGTATGGCGAGGAGGGTTATCCCGGCGTCAACGACCAGGTGTATTACAAGGAGGGCATCTATGTGGGCTACCGTCATTTCGACACAAAGAAAGTGCAGCCCCAGTTCCCCTTCGGCTTTGGTCTGAGCTACACCACATTCAAGTATGGCAAGCCGTCGGTGAAGGCCAATGGCGAGAACTACGACGTGACGGTGAGCGTCACCAACACTGGCTCACGTGAGGGCAAGGAGGTGGTGCAGCTTTACGTGGGCGACCTGAAGTGTTCGGTTGACCGTCCGGTAAAGGAACTCAAGGGCTTCGACAAGGTGAGCCTCGCTCCCGGCGAGACAAAGGTGGTAGAGT
>SAMEA3663028__coassemble_434_pt1 | contig 16548 bp, 19 predicted proteins | sample SAMEA3663028__metabat2_high_PE_022 | metagenome-assembled genome bin SAMEA3663028 (sample SAMEA3663028) | pig gut metagenome | biome: pig gut; feature: pig-associated habitat; material: faeces | place: France | collected 2012 | reverse complement strand
TATATAGCTGATGCGGAATTGAGGTTTTCGCGTTCCTCAGCCTTTTCGAGCTGTCGTCTTTTGCCGAGTTCGCATGCCGCGAGAATGGTTATAGCCTTTGCCGGTCCTATTCCCTTGTATGCACAAAGTTCGTTGATGGTCCTTTTGCCTAATGTGTTGAGATTGTTTTTACAGCCGTGCAACACTCGCTTCATGAGGTCAACGGCGCTTTCTTCGGCAGAGCCGGAGCCGATAAGTATGGCGAGAAGTTCGGCGTTGCTCAGTGCCTCTGCCCCCAGTCTCTCGAGTTTCTCGCGTGGCATGTCCGCCTCGTCCCAGTCTTTAATGGATAGTTTAGTCATAGAACGATTTTTCGAAAGCTTGGAATATGTCTTTTTTTAGTACGCATCGTTTCCACCATGCCTCTATGAATCCAAATCCGTAGCCCATGAGTTGTACGAAAGCTGCTCCAATGGAAATGAATCCAATGGGTAGGCTTCTGTTCTTTATGGCAGAGTCGGTGAATATTATCAAAGAATATATAATAATAGGTGTAAGGGATGCTAATACCACGTAGTACCATGTGAAGAAGTCTTGTGGATTGCCATACACCATCATCACTCGTGCCGCACAAGCTACGAGGAAGAGAGCGATGACGCCTATGGTGAACACCATCGGCAACAGGTGTACGATTTTCAGCGACTCGGGGTAGAGCTTGTAGAGGTTGATGCGTGCGATGCCGCTGTTATATACTTGGCGGAAAAATTTTCGCATGTCGGTGCGACGCTTATGCCACACCCATGCTTCGGGAAAGAGACGGCAACGACAGCCTGCCTTAAAGATTCTGATTGAAAAGTCGATGTCTTCACCGAAACGCATCTTTGAGAATCCTCCGAGCTGGAGATAGATGTCGCGGCGAATGCCCATGTTGAACGATCTCGGATAGAACTTGTCGAGTTTCTTTTTGCCTCCTCTGATGCCACCGGTAGTGAAGAATGATGTCATCGAATAGCTTATCGCCTTTTGCGTCTCGGTAAACGAGTCGTGCGAGCGGTCGGGACCTCCAAAAGCCTCTGCAGGTTCTCGTTTCAGCTCTTCGTTAATAGTCTTTAGATAATCTTCGGGCAGCACGACGTCAGAGTCGAGCACTATGAGATAGTCGCCTTTTGAACGTTCCGCTCCATAATTGCGGCTCTGTCCTGGTCCGGAATTTCCCTTCTTGAAGTATTTTAAGTCCAACAGTTCCTGATATTTGTCGCACACGTCTTTGCACGGTTTGTCAGAGCCGTCCTCGACTATTATCACTTCAAAGTCGCTATATGTCTGACGGCAGAGGCTTTCAAGGAGCTCGTCGATTTCGTCAGGACGATTGAAAACAGGAACGATGATGGAGTAGGTCATTGCTTTATTGTGGAGTGAGGATTGATGGGTGTGGAGTGAAGTCTTTCATCACCCCACACTCGTTGCTTTGTGAGTTATTCCTTTACTCTCTGGAGATAGCTACCATCGCGGGTGTCAACCTGGATGAGGTCGCCCTCGTTGATAAACAGAGGCACGCGGATTTCCACGCCTGTCTCAAGAGTGGCAGGCTTTGTGGCGTTTGTTGCAGTATCGCCCTTTACACCTGGCTCGCTGTGAGTAACACGGAGGTAGGTCTTTACAGGCATTTCTGCATAGAGGATTGTTCCGTCAGTTGTGTCGGTGACAACTTCAACGATGTCGCTCTCCTTCATGTACTCATGACCGATAACGAGGTCGTTGGCGATAGGAATCTGTTCGAATGTCTCCTGATTCATGAAGATACGGCCTGTTGCATCTTCGTAGAGATACTGATAAGGACGACGCTCGATGATCACGTCCTCGAGTTTAAAACCAACCTGGAATGTGCGGTCAAGCACACGTCCGTCGGTAACGTTCTTCAGTTTAGTGTTCATTACAGTGTTGCCCTTACCTGGCTTCCTGTGCTGGAAATCGATACAAACCCAAATGCCGCCGTCCATGCGGATAGCTGTACCCTTCTTAATGTCTTGTGAATTAATCATATACTTTATGTAACTAATAAATATGTTATTTTTTCATTTTTCGGTGCAAAGTTACTGCAAAAAATTGGATTTTTGTCGTTTTTCTCGAAAAAAACATAAAAGTTTTAGCTAAAATTCATTTATTTCTTGGTTATTTCGAAAATTATGAGTACTTTTGCAGCCCAAAAGGATAGAAATAACAAAAAATTAAATAGTTTATAGCAATGAAAAGAACATTTCAGCCACACAACAGAAGAAGAGTGAACAAGCACGGCTTCCGCGAGAGAATGGCTACTAAGAACGGACGTCGAGTATTGGCTTCTCGTCGTGCCAAGGGCCGCAAGAAGTTAACAGTTTCTGACGAGCATCACGGAAAGTAATTCCGCATTCCGTCAGAAGTTACTGACGTTGAAACGAAAAAAGAGGCGAGGAGAGATTCCCCGCCTTCTTTTTTATCCCTTATTTAGGCTCAGTAGCCCAATCGTGTTGAGGCGACTTGCAAATGTCGGGGACAAATTCGTAAGCTCCCGCAAGATCTTTTGCCAGTTAGCAAAAGTTCATTTGCCAGCTTTCACAAGATCGTTTGACAACTGGCAAGGCACAACCAAGTCGGTCGTCCTAACGCCACAAGGACGTACTTCCTGACACCATTAGGACGTGCGTCCTGACAGCGCATGAACACTTATCCATACATCATTAGTATAGTCTGTTTACTATCAACTAATGCAAGTCAGGCAGCCAAACGTATTTAGAACTATTATTCAAGTTCTGCCAAACCTCTGTAGTTGGCAACTGCCAGTCACCACATAACTGAAAAATACAAAAATATTGCTTTAAGGCATTTTTTTGTTGTTTCTCTTCAAAAAAGTGGGAAATAATTTGGATGTTTGCATAAATATTAATACCTTTGCGGCTGAAAACGTATAAACATGCAGCAATGAAGACAAAGAAAGATAGACTTGAGACTCTTAGGATGATAATCTCGAGTAGGGAAATGGGCAGTCAAGAAGAACTGCTTGTGGCTCTGCAGAAAGAAGGATTCCAGCTGACGCAGGCAACGTTGAGCCGAGACTTGAAACAGCTAAAGGTGGCAAAAGCTGCCAGCATGGGAGGAAATTATGTCTATGTGTTGCCTAATGTGGCAATGTATAAGCGTATAAGCAGTCCTGCACAGGTTAAGGAGATGATGCAGGTGCCAGGGTTTCTTTCCATTCAGTTCTCGGGCAATATGGGTGTGATAAAGACTCGTCCGGGATATGCCAGTAGCATAGCGTATAACATAGACAATAGTAATATACCTTATATATTAGGTACCATAGCGGGCGACGACACGATCTTTATCGTGATAAGCGAGGCCGCGTCAGAGCACGATGTAGTGTCGGCTTTGAGCAAGGTGGTGCCAAATATGTTTTAAACAAGACGAATAAACAATAAAGTAAACAAAAAGTATATCTTCAAACAGCAATGGAAGAAATTAAAGTGTTGGTAGCAGACTCTTCGCACGAGAAGTATGTTGATACCATTTTGCAGACTATAGCCGATGCGGCAAAGGTTCGCGGAACAGGAATTGCAAAACGAACACACGAATATCTTGCCACCAAGATGAAGGAGGCAAAGGCGGTGATAGCCCTTGAAGGCGAGAACTTCGCAGGTTTTAGCTATATCGAGACATGGGGTAACAAACAATATGTCACAACGTCAGGACTTATTGTCCATCCAGACTATCGTCATCTCGGTGTGGCAAAGAAGATAAAGGACATGACGTTTACGTTGGCACGTACCCGTTGGCCACATGCGAAGATCTTCTCACTCACCAGCGGTGCGGCAGTGATGGCGATGAACACACAGTTAGGCTATCAGCCCGTCACCTTTGCGGATCTTACCGACGACGAGGCGTTCTGGCGCGGATGCGAAGGATGTATCAATGTGGATGTGCTGCATCGTACGGGCAGGAAGTATTGTATCTGTACAGCCATGCTCTATGATCCAGACGAGCATCTGCCTGCAAAGATTCCTCAAGAGGTGCTTGACAGGATAAAAATCCTTGAGGCCCCTGACAATAAAGATTAGTAAACAAATAGAAAGACAAAACAATACGATATATGGCAAACAAGAAAGTAGTAGTCGCCTTCTCAGGCGGATTGGACACCTCCTATACAGTGATGAAACTGAAGGAGGATGGTTATGATGTTTATGCTGCATGTGCCAACACTGGCGGATTCAGCGCAGAACAGTTGAAGAAAAACGAGGAGAATGCCTATAAGCTCGGCGCCGTGGCTTACGTCACCCTCGATGTCACTCATGAATATTATGAGAAATCGTTGAAATACATGATCTTCGGAAATGTGCTCCGCAACAATTGCTATCCCATCTCGGTATCGTCAGAGCGCATCTTCCAGGCTATAGCCATCGCACGCTATGCCAAGGAGATAGGTGCCGATGCCATAGCACATGGTTCTACGGGTGCAGGTAACGACCAGATACGTTTTGACATGACATTCCTCGTGATGGCTCCGGGTGTGGAGATTATCACCCTTACTCGCGACAAGAAACTTACCCGTAAGGAAGAGGTGGACTATCTCAACGAACATGGCTTCTTTGCCGACTTCACCAAGTTGAAGTACTCATATAATGTGGGTATATGGGGAACAAGTATCTGTGGCGGCGAGCTGCTCGACCCGACACAGGGCTTGCCTGAGGAGGCATACTTGAAGCATGTCACCGCCGAGGAGAAGGAAGCTACACTGAAGATTACTTTTGACAAGGGCGAGATAGTGGCCGTCAATGGCGAGAAGTTTGACGACAAGGTGGCTGCTATCCAGAAGATTGAGGAGATAGGAGCGTCTTATGCCATCGGCCGTGATGCTAATGTGGGCGACACCATTATCGGCATAAAAGGACGCGTGGGCTTTGAGGCAGCGGCACCGAAGCTCATCATCGAGGCCCATCGTCTGCTTGAGAAATCGACCCTCAGCAAGTGGCAGCAATACTGGAAAGACCAGGTGGCAAACTGGTATGGCATGTTCCTCCACGAGAGTCAGTATCTGGAACCAGTGATGCCGGATATCGAGGCTATGCTCACCTCTTCGCAGCGCAATGTCACAGGAACGGCAATCCTCAAGCTCCGTCCTTATGGATTCGAAACCGTGGGTATTGACTCCGACAACGATCTCACCAAGTCAAAGCTTGGCGAATATGGCGAGACACAGACCGGCTGGACCGCTGATGAGGCTAAAGGCTTTATCAAGGTGTCGAGCACACCGCTCAGGGTTTATTACGGCATTCATCCGAATGAGAGATAATACCTGGGGAGAGGGTAATACCATAAAATTAGGAAAGAACAATAAACTAAAATAAATATGTTTATGAACAAGAAATTTTATTTGTCAGACACTGACAAGAAGATAGGCGGCGTATGTGGTGGCCTCGCAGAGTATTTCGGTATTGATTCTCTTATCATGAGACTTGCCTTTGTTGCCCTCATCCTCGGATGGGGCTCAGGCTTACTGCTTTATCTGTTGTTGTGGGTTCTTGCACCAAAGAAGGGAATACTGTAAAAATGGTACGAGTAGGAATATTGGGAGCAGCGGGATATACGGGCGGTGAACTCATCCGCCTGCTGCTCAACCACCCCGAGGCTGAGATAGTGTTTGCCAATTCGGAGAGCAACGCAGGCAATCCCGTTGCCGATGTTCATGAGGGACTCTATGGAGATACAGAATTGTGTTTCACGTCAGAGATGCCCTTTGACAGTGTCGATGTCGTGTTCTTCTGTTTTGGACATGGCAAGAGCGAGGCATTTCTCAAGGAACATTCCATACCGGAGAATGTGAAGATAGTCGATCTTGCGCAAGACTTCCGCCTGGAAGCCCCAGATCACGATTATGTGTATGGCCTTCCCGAAATCAACAAGGAACGAATTGCGAAAGCACAGCATGTGGCCAATCCAGGGTGTTTCGCCACTTGCATACAGCTCGGCCTCCTTCCTGCTGCAAGCATGGGACTCATTAAGGGCTCAGTGGCAGTAAACGCCATCACAGGAAGTACGGGAGCAGGTCAGAAAGCTACTGCCACCACTCACTTCTCGTGGCGAAACAATAATATGAGCATCTACAAGGCGTTCACCCATCAGCATGTGCCAGAGATAAGACAGAGTCTAAGGCAAGTGCAGGGACATCTTGATGCCGACATAGATTTTATTCCATATCGAGGCGACTTCTCACGCGGCATATTCGCTACGGAAGTGATTAAGACCGACCGCCCGTTGGAAGAGATAGTCGAGGCCTACAAGGCCTTCTATCGCGATGCACGCTTCACGCATTATGTTGACAAGGCAATAGACATGAAGCAAGTGGTCAACACCAACAAGGCCCTTGTTCATTGCGACAAGTATGGCGATAAACTCCTCGTCACCTCTACTATCGACAATCTGCTGAAGGGTGCCGTGGGCCAAGCCGTGCAGAATATGAACATCATGTTTGGTCTTGATGAGGCTACTGGCCTGAACCTCAAATCATCTGCATTCTAATAAATATTGAAAATGAATTTATTCGACGTATATCCATTATTTGACATAAACATCGTTAAAGGCAAAGGCTGCAATGTATGGGACGACAAAGGCCAGGAATATCTTGACCTCTATGGAGGACATGCAGTGATAAGCATTGGCCATTGCCATCCGCATTATGTTGACATGATGACCAAGCAGATGAACATGCTTGGATTCTACTCTAACTCAGTCGTCAATAAGTTGCAGCAACAGCTGGCTGAGAGACTCGGAAAGGCTTGCGGCTACGACGACTACCAGCTCTTCCTCATCAATAGTGGTGCGGAGGCAAACGAGAACGCACTGAAATTAGCTTCATTCACAAATGGTCGCAAGCGTGTGCTCTCTGCTGTGAAAGCATTCCACGGACGCACATCTTTGGCTGTCGAGGTGACCAACAATCCAAAGATTATTGCCCCCATTAACGATGGTGGCCATGTGACCTATCTTCCGCTCAACGACCTCGAGGCATGGGAGAAGGAACTCGCCAAGGGTGATGTCTGCGCCTGCATCATCGAGTGCATACAGGGAGTGGGAGGCATAAAACTGGCGACAAAAGAGTTTGCACAAGGCCTGCAGGCTGCCTGCAAGAAATATGGAACAGTGCTCGTCTGCGACGAGATACAATGCGGATATGGACGCAGCGGAAAGTTCTTTGCTCATCAGTGGCTCGACATCCGTCCAGATATCATCACTTGCGCAAAGGGCATAGGCAACGGATTCCCAATGGGTGCCGTCCTCATCTCGCCCGACTTCAAACCGGAATACGGACAGCTTGGTACCACCTTCGGCGGCAACCATCTTGCATGTACCGCTGCCCTGGCAGTGCTCGACGTGATGGAGCAGGAAGATCTCGTCAACAATGTGCACGAAGTAGGCGAATATTTGCTCAAGAAACTCATCGAGTTGCAACAGAGAGAGAAGCATATCACCGACGTCCGTGGACGTGGCCTCATGATTGGTATCGAGCTCGACATGCCGCATAAGGATATACGTTCTCGCCTCCTTTTCGACGACCACGTCTTCACTGGATGCGCATCCACAAACATCCTGCGACTGCTGCCTCCACTCTGTTTCTCAAAGGAGATGGCAGACATCTTCGTGGAGAAACTGGCAGGGGAACTGAAAAGAATCTAAGGCCGAAATGGAATGAAAAATAGTGAATACAGGGTTTAATTAATATACATTTATTATGAAAGTATCTGTTATTGGTGCAGGCGCCATGGGAGGTGCCATAGTAGAAGGACTGCTGAAGAGCGATTTCGCTAAGAACTCAGACATCACTGTTGCCGACCCCTCGCAAAAGGTCATTGACCATTTCGCCGAGGCCGGAGTCAGCGTCACCACAGACAACAGCATTGCTGCAGAGTCGGCCGATATAGTTAATGTGGTGGTAAAACCATGGCTTGTAGAAAAGGTATTGCGAGACATAAAAAACTCGCTAAACTATAAGAAACAAGTTCTCGTGGTAGTGGCTGCAGGAGTGGCTTCTGCGAATATTAAGGAATGGCTTGCGAAAGACGGCGAAGAGATGATTCCTTTCTTCCTCGTGATACCGAACATTGCCATTGCACTGCTTAGTTCAATGACTTTCATAGTACCTGCCAACGCAAAACCGGAAAATACCGCCCTCATAAAGGAGATGTATGGCAGTATGGGCGAAGTGCTTGTCGTGGATGAACAACATCTTGCTGCTGGAACCACCTTAGCCTCTTGTGGCATCGCCTATGCCATGCGCTATGTGCGTGCAGCATCGGAGGGTGGCGTGGAAATCGGCTTCAAGGCAGACGATGCAAAGAACATCGTGCTGCAGACCATAAAGGGTGCCGTAGAACTGTTGCAAGCTACTGGCGAACATCCTGAGGCGGCCATCGACAAGGTGACAACACCAGGCGGCGTCACCATTCGTGGTCTCAACGAGATGGAACATGCCGGTTTTACCAGCGCAGTCATCCGTGGCCTCAAGGCGGGATTGTCAAGTAAATAACAATGTGAGTGATATAAAACTTGAAATATCATACAATATGAACGATGCAATTCAACAAATAGGAGAAAGACTTCGTGGACTGCGCGATGTTCTCGACATACCTGTCGAGGATATCGCGCAGCTATGCGATTTAGATATTGACACATATCTGAAGATGGAAGAGGGCGAGGGAGAACTGTCAATCAGCAACTTGCAAAAAATATCAAAGCAGTATGGCATAGCCCTCGATGTGCTGCTCTTTGGCGAAGAACCACACATGAGCCAATATTTCCTAACCCGCAACGGACAGGGCATGAGCGTGGAACGTCGCAAGGAGTACAAATACCAGAGTCTTGCCAGCGGATTCCGTGGACGCACAGCCGACCCGTTTATGGTGACGGTGGAGCCCAAACCAGACACTCATACGTTGCATGCCAATTCCCACCAGGGACAGGAGTTCAACTTCGTGACTGAAGGCAGACTCGAACTCACCATTGGCAAGAAGACTCTTGTATTGAATCCCGGTGACAGCATCTATTTCAATGCCACACAGCCTCACTGTATGCGTGCTCTTGACAATGCTCCAGTGAAATTCCTCGCCATTATCTTTTAACACAGAAAAAAAAATGATCGAAAGATTCCTAAAACAGACGACATTCGTTTCTCAGGAGGACTACGAGAAAAACCTCAAATTCATCATTCCTGAACATTTCAACTTCGCCTACGACGTGATGGACGAGTGGGCGAAGGAAAAACCAGAAAAACTTGCCCTGCTATGGACAAACGACGAGGGAGAGTGTATCCGCTTTTCATTCAAGGACATCAAGGAGCAAAGTGATCGTGCAGCTGCCTATTTCATGAGCCTCGGCATCGGTCGTGGAGACATGGTGATGCTCATACTCAAGCGTCGTTATGAGTTCTGGATTGCCATGCTTGCACTGCACAAGATTGGTGCCGTGGCAATACCTGCCACCCACATGCTTACTACTCACGACATCGTATATCGTAACAACCGCGCTGGAGTAAAGGCTATCATCTGCGCCGGTGAGGAGTATATAATGCAACAGGTGAAGGGCTCTCTGGTTGATAGTCCCACGCTTGAGACTCTCCTATCCGTAGGCCCTAAGCAGGAGGATGGCTTCCATGACTGGCATAAGGAATGGAACGATGCACCAGCATTTGTCCGTCCTGAAAAGAACGACAACGACGATACCATGCTCATGTATTTCACATCAGGCACCAGCGGCGAACCTAAGATGGTGGCGCATGACTTCCTCTACGCTTTGGGACACCTCACCACAGGAGTTTATTGGCACAACCTCAGCGAAGACAGCATCCATCTCACCGTGGCTGACACCGGCTGGGGTAAGGCAGTATGGGGGAAGTTCTACGGACAGTGGTTTGCAGGTGCTGCAGTCTTTGTCTTCGACCATGAAAAGTTCACTGCCGACAAGATACTTCGTCAGATAGAGCGTTATCGCATCACGTCGTTCTGTGCTCCGCCTACTGTATATCGTTTCCTTATCCACGAGGACTTTTCACATTACGACCTCTCGTCGCTTCGCTATTGTTGCACAGCCGGTGAAGCTCTCAATCCCGCTGTTTTCGACAAGTTCAAACAGCTTACGGGCATTTCGCTCATGGAGGGTTTTGGACAGACCGAGACTACCATGACTCTTGGCACCATGCCTTGGACCACACCCAAGCCAGGCTCGATGGGACTGCCCAACCCACAGTATGACATAGACCTAATCAAGCCCGACGGCACACCTTGTGAAGACGGCGAGAAGGGTGAGATTGTGGTGCGTGTAGGCAATGACAAACCCGTCGGTCTTTTCAAGTATTACTATCGCGACGAGGAACTCACCCACAACGTATGGCACGACGGACTTTACCATACCGGCGACGTGGCTTGGCGCGACGAGGATGGCTACTATTGGTTTGAAGGACGCATCGACGATGTCATCAAGTCAAGTGGCTACCGCATAGGCCCGTTTGAGGTAGAGAGCGCCCTCATGACTCATCCGGCAGTGGTGGAGTGTGCTATCACGGGTGTTCCTGACGAAATCCGCGGCATGGTGGTAAAGGCTACCGTAGTGCTTCATAACGATTGGAAATCAAAGGCTGGAGACTCTCTTGTAAAAGAACTGCAGGAACATGTCAAGCATGTCACCGCACCATATAAATATCCACGAATCATTGAGTTCGTCGAGGAGTTGCCAAAGACCATCAGCGGCAAGATTAGACGAGTGGAAATAAGAGAAAAAGACAATAAGAAATGAGAATAGTTGTAAAGGTGGGCAGCAATGTGCTCACACGGCATGATGGTCATCTCGACATCACCCGCATGTCTGCCATCATCGACCAGATAGCATGGCTTAAGAGACAGAACCACGAGGTGATACTCGTGTCGTCAGGAGCGGTGGCTTGCGGACGTCGTGAGCTGATGGTTGATCATGATCTTGATACAGTGGAACAGCGTCAGCTCTTCTCTGCCTTGGGTCAGGTGAAGCTAATAGGATTATATTATGACCTTTTCAGGGAGCATAATATGCACATAGGACAGATACTTACAATGAAGGAAAACTTTGAACCTGGAGAGCAATTCGAGAACCAGCGTGCCTGTATGCGTGTGATGCTCGAAAACGATGTTATTCCTATAGTGAACGAGAACGACACTGTCAGTGTTACCGAACTGATGTTCACCGACAACGATGAACTCTCGGGACTCATAGCGCAAATGATGGAGGCCGACATGCTTGTCTTGTTGAGCAATATCGACGGCATCTATACTGGCAACCCCACTGACCCGCAGTCTGAACTTATTCCTCGTGTGGCTCTTGGTCGCGACCTGAGCGAGTATATACAATCCACTAAGAGCTCGGCCGGACGTGGTGGCATGGTATCAAAATATACCACTGCTTCGCGCGTGCAACAGGCTGGCATTAGGGTGGTAATAGCCAATGGTGAGCGGGAGAATATCCTCGTAGATTTAATATCAAATAAAGAAAATACTCCACATACGGAGTTTGAAATATGAAACAACTGTTTGAAAATACAAAGACGGCAAGCCGTATGCTTGCCACAATATCTGACGAGCGCCGTAACGAAATACTATCGGCGGTTGCTGATGCCATCTGTTCGCAGAAGGAACGCATCCTTGCCGCTAACGCTAAAGACCTCTGTCGAATGGATAAGGCCAACCCTCTTTACGACCGTCTGCAGCTCACACCCGGTCGTCTTGATGGCATCGCCTCCGACATGCGCAATGTGGCATCACTGCCTTCGCCGCTTCACCGTGTGCTCTGTGAGCGTACTTTGCCCAATGGCATGCGTCTGAAGCGTGTCAGCGTGCCCTTTGGTGTGATAGGTATGATATACGAAGCTCGTCCTAACGTCACTTTCGATGTCTTCTCGCTGTGCTTCAAGAGCGGTAATGCCTGTGTGCTCAAGGGTGGCAAGGATGCCGACTGTAGCAATCGTGAGGAAGTGGCTCTGATACATGAGACACTTGAACGCTATGGAGTCAGTCCTGATGTGGTAACCCTGTTGCCTGCCACCCATGATGCTACCGCCGCTATGCTCAATGCCGTAGGCTATATCGACGTGTGCATACCACGCGGAGGCAGGAAACTCATAGATTTCGTTCGCGACAATGCCAAGGTGCCGGTTATTGAGACTGGCGCTGGTGTGGTGCATGCTTATTTCGACGAATATGGTGACGTTGAAATGGGAGCACGTATTATCAACAATGCCAAGACTCGTCGCGTTAGTGTGTGCAATGCTCTCGATTGTCTTATCATCCATCGTTCGCGGCTTGCCGATTTGCCACGTCTGCTTGAACCTATGAAAGATAGGGTAGAGGTGTATATCGACAACGAAGATTATTGGGGTACGGAGTTTATGGATTACAAGATGTCGGTAAAGGTGGTTGACTCGCTCGATGATGCCATCGCTCATATCACCCGATATGGTTCTGGCCATAGTGAGTGTATAATCACCCAAAACGAAGACAATGCCCGCCGCTTCCAACAAATGGTGGATGCTGCCTGTGTGTATTGGAATGTGCCGACGAGTTTCACTGACGGCGCCCAGTTCGGACTTGGAGCTGAAATAGGAATAAGTACCCAAAAACTCGGCCCACGCGGTCCTATGGGACTTGAAGAAATCACCACCTACAAGTGGTTGATAGAGGGAGAAGGACAGGTGAGGAGTTAACCACACTCCTCCTTCTCCCTATTCTTTACCTTTATTTTGCCCGGTATTTCTCTGCTTGGCTATTGATGAGGTCGATATCCTCAAAATAGTTTATCTGCATGGCGCGGCGTACTTCGTCCATGGTCTGTGCAGCCGTCTCGCGGGCTTTCTCTGTTCCACGCTTTAGGATATTGTATATTTCGGGAATGTCTTGCTCGAATTCGTGACGGCGTTGACGCATAGGTTCCATAAACTTGTTGAGCACGTTGTTGAGGAACTTCTTGCAGGTGCCGTCGCCGATGCCGCCGTGTACGTAGTGCTCCTTGAGCTCGTCAAGGGTCTTGAACTCAGGCCAGAACTCAGCAAAGTCATCGTCGGTACTGAAGGCTTCCAGATAGGTGAATACGGCATTGCCTTCCAGGTGTCCTGGCTCGTCCATACTCATACGTGGTTCGCCGTTCGACATCTTTTTCACTTTCTTCCATACGTCGGCGGCCGAGTCGCTAAGATAGATGCAGTTGCCAAGGCTTTTGCTCATCTTCTCCTTGCCGTCGGTACCAGGCAGACGGCGTGCAGTGGCGTTTTCGGGCAGCATGATCTCTGGCTCCACAAGTACAGGAGAGTATGTCTGGTTAAAGCGTCTTACAAGTTCGCGCGTCACCTCCAACATTGGCTCCTGGTCTTCGCCAGCGGGTACTGTGGTGGCCTTGAAAAGGGTGATGTCGGCAGCTTGGCTGACTGGATAACAGAAGAAGCCAAGAGGGATGTTCGCCTCGAAATTGCGCATCTTTATCTCTGTCTTTACAGTAGGGTTACGCTGTACACGACTCACTGTGATGAGATTCATGAGATAAGTGGTAAGTTCTGCCAATTCGGGAATCTGGCTTTGAATAAATAGAATGCATTTCTCCGGGTCAAGTCCGGCAGCCAGATAGTCGAGTGCCACCTCAATGATGTTCTGACGTATCTTCTCTGGATTGTCAGCGTTGTCAGTGAGGGCTTGCACATCGGCCATGAATACAAACATTTTCTTGAAGTCGCCCGCGTTCTGCAGTTCGACTCTTCTGCGCAACGACCCCACATAGTGTCCAAGATGGAGCTTCCCAGTGGGGCGGTCGCCTGTAAGGATAATCTTTTCCATGTATATTTTCTTTTCTGTTTTTCTATTTTTGGGTGCAAAGGTACGTCAAAAAGGAGATAAAACAAAATAAAAGTAGAAAAATCTACGAAACATTTGGCACTTTGGCGTTTTATCTGTAATTTTGCAAACATAAAACGATAATTATTATGACTACAGAAGAAAAGACAAAAATAGAAGAACGAATAGTTGATGTGCTGAAGACGGTATATGACCCTGAGATACCGGTGAACATTTACGACTTGGGATTGATCTACAAGGTGGATGTGAAGGACGATGGCGAGGTTGAGCTCGATATGACGTTCACGGCTCCTTCGTGTCCGGCCGCTGATTTTATCCTTGAGGATGTCAGGCAGAAAGTGGATAGTCTTGAGGGTGTGATAAACACCACGGTCAACCTCGTTTTTGAGCCGGTATGGGATCAAAGCATGATGACCGAGGAGGCACGTGTTGAACTGGGATTTGAATAAGTTGAAAGGCTTAAATACAGATGCTTCGATTATGAAAAACGTCTATTTCCTTTCCGATGCACATCTCGGCTCGCTTGCCATCGATCACAGCCGTATGCATGAGAGGCGTATAGTGCGCTTTCTTGATAGCATAAAGCACAAGGCGGCGGCAATATATTTGCTTGGCGACATGTTCGACTTCTGGTACGAGTACAAGTATGTAGTGCCGCGAGGTTACACGCGTTTCCTCGGCAAGCTGTCGGAACTGGCCGACATGGGGGTCGAGATTCATTATTTCACCGGCAACCACGATATTTGGGCATATAACTATCTCGAACAAGAGTGTGGCGTGGTATTGCACAAGAAACCTCTCGCCACTGAGATCTACGGCAAGGTGTTCTTCCTTGCCCATGGTGACGGCCTTGGCGACCCTGACAGGAAGTTCAGGTTGCTGCGTGCCGTGTTCCACAACCGCTTCTGCCAGGTGATGTTCTCCGCCATCCATCCGCGATGGAGCGTATGGTTCGGCCAGCACTGGGCAAAGCACAGCCGTTTGAAGCACATGAGGCGTGAGGAACCTGCCTATATGGGTGAGAACCGCGAGCATCTCGTGCTGTTCACCAAGAAGTATATACAGACTCATCCAAATGTCGATTGCTTCATCTACGGTCATCGTCACATAGAGCTTGACCTTCAGTTGACGAAAAAGGCAAGGATGATTATCCTTGGCGACTGGATTGACCAGTTCACTTATGTCGTATTCGATGGCGACCATCTGTTCATGAGTGAATATGTGGAGGGCGAGAGCCAGCCGTAGCATTTTTTATTATGCACAAACGGATGAACGTCAGGGGAATAGAACGCTTTAACAAATTCATAAACGGAAAAGCCTCAGCGTCGATTGGGATGCTGAGGCTTGATGAATGCTAGAAAATTGTGGAGAATCGTCACGCGCGGGGTCTGTCCCTGCGCTTGAAAAAAGTGTGGAGAACTTGCCGAAGGCCAGTGTTTTTATTCTCGTTGGTCATTGTTGCGATTTTTCTTTATTTTCTGCGAGATGTAACTGTCTATGCCAAAGATACTTCCGCAGTAGATAAGGATTTGGGCGAAGATGAAGAGGACCGAGTCGTGGATTTCGCCGGGAGGTGGGAGCATGAGGGCGATGAATGCCATGATGATGCCACAGGCAAGGAGGACGATGGCTGTCCACTCTTTGAGTTTCGGTTTCATAAGTTTGAGGTTAAGATTGGAAGCACTCTCCGACTTGATGCTCAATGATGGTTCCTGAGCTCGTCGAAGGATGCTTCCTTTCAGGGTTCACCGATTAGATGAGGCTTAGATCAAGCTGCCGCCGCCGTCCTCATTGCCGCCGCTTCCGCCGCCGCTCTCGCTTCCGCCGCCGCTCTCGCTTCCACCGCCGCTCTCGCTTCCGCTTCCCGAAGGAGTGTTGCCGCCACCGTCGTTGCCTCCGTCACCCTCAGGGTTGTTGAGGTCAACCACGGTCTCACCAGCCTTGATAGCCTTGAGCACTGCTGCCTGAGCTGAACGGCTTGCCACGAGGTTGAACTCTGCGTCTGCGAGGAGGTTCTTGAACTCGCTGCCGCACTCCCAGTTGACGTTCACACCGGTGATGTTCTGAGCCGAGAACTTGTCGGCTGACTCTGCGCCCTTCGACTGGAGCGAGACACTGAAATCACCCAGATCGCCAAGGCGAATCTTCTTGCCTTCGAGGAGCTGCTCGCGCATGCAATCGACTGCCATGTAGAGGATTGCGCTGATGTCGGCACGTGAATAGACGCAGCCGTGGGTGGCGATGTGCTTGGCGAACTTCTCGATGGTCATCACGTCGGCATACTGCGCGATGGCGAAAGCATTCTGCTTCTCGGTAGCCACGAGAGCCACATCCTCAGGCGAAGGAGTCTGACCAGCCTTCTCAGCTGCCTTGATGCGTGACTTTGCCTGATTGATGTCAAAGAGGTTAGCGTTCACGCTACGCATTACGATGCTGTAGTTGATCATAGTCGTTGATCGTTTATCTTTCGCCATCAGAGCCATCGTACTGCCCTGTGGCGGAGCAAAAAAATGTGTGCCATTTCTTATCCTAAATTTTGCCGTCTCTTATGACCGGCGCCAGTCATAAATTAAGACCACCTTTGGTGATAAGTGATGACTGAAATGAGGTATCACTCAAATCTGCTGCAAAGGTACGACATTTTGCCTGATTCTGCAATACTTTTCCCGAAGGTCCATCG
>SAMEA3663028__coassemble_362_pt1 | contig 18697 bp, 17 predicted proteins | sample SAMEA3663028__metabat2_high_PE_022 | metagenome-assembled genome bin SAMEA3663028 (sample SAMEA3663028) | pig gut metagenome | biome: pig gut; feature: pig-associated habitat; material: faeces | place: France | collected 2012 | reverse complement strand
GACCAGACGAAACCAATAACTTCACGTTCAAGAACTTTGATATCGACGGGATAATGCGTGTGGGATTCATATATAATAACATGAGATGGTACACTGGAGGTAACGTGATACTTCATAGTTATAACTATCACAAGTCGAGATTCCAGACAAATAATATCTTCGGCAGTCTGAACGTGTTCTTAGGAGTGAACTTCGGCTTGAAAAAAGGGTATAGAAAGAAATGAGAATTATATTAAAGATAATATGTCTCTTCGCGGGACTTTCATGTGCAGGACACGCCAAGGCATTCAGCGTGATAGATACCGACGCAGACAGCATCTTCGTGGAAAAAGTGCTGAAACAAGCAAAGTCGTTGGCAAAAGGCGAGAACAAGACACTGTTTTTTGCCCGGAAGCTAATAGGCAGACCTTATGTGGCACACACACTTGAAGTGGCTGACCCAGAGTGTCTCGTCGTGAATACACGACAGCTCGACTGTACCACACTTGTGGAAAATGCCACCGCACTCACCTTGTGCGCTTCACGAGGAAAATGCCGATATGGCGACTACAAGAAGATGCTCTTGGCCTTGCGCTACCGAGATGGAGTGATGGCAGGATATGCGAGTCGCCTTCATTATTTCTCAGAGTGGATTGAAGACAACACAAGACGAGGAATGGTGGAAGAAAGACAAAGCAGTCAAACACCATTCACCCACGTGCAGAAGATACGCCTCGGATTCATGAGCGACAATCCCGAGAAATATGATATGCTCAGACGACACCCTGAAATGATAGAGGAGATAAGACGACAGGAACAGAGAATGGAGGGCATGGAACGCAGATACATACCCAAGACACGGCTCTACGACACGCCAGCTCTGAGAAAGGCTGTTGCCGATGGGGATATCATCGCCATTACCACCAATAAAAAGGGACTCGACATAGTCCATGTGGGTATAGCGGTATGGAAACGCGACGGCCTACACCTGCTCAATGCCTCTATGATATATAAGAAGGTAGTGGAAGACAGTAGGACGTTGGCTGAATATATGAAAGGGCGGAAGACGTTTACCGGGATAAGAGTAATACGGATAAGAAGTTGAACAAATAAATAACTTAAGTATATAATTTAATAAATTGAAGAAATATGGAATTACCTGATTTTATGAGTTATGCCAACAAGTTTTCAGCAAGTGACTTCGTTGACAAGATTTCGAAAATTGCCAAAAGGGCAGGTGCAAAACTGGTTTATGCAGCGTTGATTCTTTACTACACGCTGCAAAGTGAAAAGGTGTCGAAGGCAGACAAGGCTCTCATCATAGGCGCTCTTGGATATTTGATAAGTCCACTCGACGCCATTCCAGATGCTATTCCTATTGTAGGACTGACCGACGACGTAGGAGTACTGATCTATGTACTTCGCAAGGTGTGGGTAAACGTTGAACCTGAGATAAAAGACAGGGCTAAGGAAAGACTGACCAAATGGTTTGACGAAGACGAAATGAAGGAAATAGACGACCTGGGACTTTAAGCTTATGGAAATAAAAACTGCAGAATTTGTCATCTCGGCACCAACGTTCACCATGTGTCCCGATGACAATAAGCCTGAGTATGCTTTTATAGGAAGGTCTAATGTGGGCAAGTCGAGCCTCATCAACATGCTATGCCGAAACAAGAAGTTGGCAAAGACCTCGGCTACACCCGGAAAGACACTGCTCATCAACCACTTTATCATCAACAAAGAGTGGTATCTCGTCGATCTACCTGGTTATGGTTACGCCAAACGCTCCAAGACAGAGATAGCCAAACTAGACCAAATGATTCGTGGATATATATTGCAACGACAGCAGTTGGTGAATGTGTTTGTGTTGGTGGACGTGAGACTCGAACCACAAAACATTGATATAGAATTTATCAACTGGCTGGGTCAAAGTAGCATACCGTTCACTATAGTGTTTACGAAGGCAGACAAGTTGCCCGTGACCCGGGTACAGTCGAATGTGGCCGCGTATAAGCGGAAGCTGTCAGAGACATGGGAAGAGATGCCGCCAATGTTTATTACGTCGAGTGAGAAACGCGACGGACGCGATGAACTGCTCGATTATATCGATTCAATAAACAAACAGCTCAAGGAGGCTGACAAGGAATAGATGGGTACAGAGACTCCAATGTTAGAGGTCAGAAACCTCACAAAGTCGTTTGGTTCGCTGGTGCTGTTTGAGAATATCTGTTTCAGCGTGGCTCAAGGACAGAAGGTGGGACTGATAGCCAAGAACGGAACCGGCAAGTCAACGCTTCTCTCCATCATCGCAGGACATGAAGGAGCGGACAGCGGTAGCGTGGTATTTCGTCGCGATGTAAAAGTGGGATTTCTCGAACAGTCACCTCGCTTCGATCCGGAAGAGACGGTGCTTGACGCTTGTTTCAACCACAAAGGAGAAGAGGAAAAGGTGCTGAAGGCAAAACAGGTGCTAACACAGCTGAAGATCAATGACCTCTCGCAACCCATGGGACAACTCAGTGGTGGACAACAGAAGCGTGTGGCACTTGCCAATGCCTTGATAAACGAGCCCGACATACTCATTCTCGACGAACCCACCAACCATCTCGACCTCGAGATGATTGAATGGCTCGAGGACTTCTTGTCCAGAGGACGAAAGACGCTCCTCATGGTAACCCACGACCGTTTCTTTCTCGATAGGGTATGCTCGGTGATCATTGAACTCGACGACCGTCAGACATACACCTATCGAGGCAATTTCTCATATTATCTGGAGAAACGCCAGGAGCGTATCGACGCACGACGTGCAGAGATAGCAAGAGCCAATAACCTCTATCGCACTGAGCTTGAATGGATGAGGCGACAGCCACAGGCACGAGGACATAAGGCACGCTATCGCGAGGAAGCGTTCTACGAACTGGAAAAGGTGGCAAAGCAAAGGATGGAAGAGAGGCAGATGAGACTGAAGTCGTCGAACGTGTATATTGGTAGTAAGATCTTTGAATGTCAGTATATCACAAAAGTCTTCGACGACAAGAAGGTGATAATGCGCGACTTCTACTATAACTTCAACCGTTTCGAGAAGATGGGCATAGTTGGCAGTAACGGTACGGGAAAGTCAACTTTCGTGAAGATGCTGCTCGGAGAACTGCAACCCGACAACGGAAAAATAGTAGTGGGAGAGACAGTGCGTTTTGGCTATTTCTCGCAGGAAGGACTGAAGTTTAACGATACACAAAAGGTGATTGATGTGATTACAGACATTGCCGACTATGTGGATCTCGGCAATGGCAAGCATCTTTCCGCATCGCAACTTCTACAGCATTTCCTCTTCACTCCAGAACAGCAGTATAATTATGTAAGCAAACTGAGCGGAGGAGAGAAACGAAAACTTTATCTCTGTACCGTGTTGATGCGAAATCCCAACTTCCTCGTACTTGACGAACCCACCAACGACCTTGACATCACCACACTAAGCATACTTGAGGAGTATTTGCAGGACTTCCCGGGATGTGTGATAGTGGTGAGCCACGACCGTTTCTTTATGGACCGTGTGGTAGATCATCTACTCGTGTTCAAGGGCGACGGAGTGATCAACGACTTCCCAGGAAACTACAGCCAGTACAGGGAGTGGTCAGCATTGCAGTCGAAGGAGACGGAGAAGGCTAAAGACAATGAATCCAAAGAGAAGAAAACAGCAGCTTCGTACCGTAACGATACTCGTAGGAAACTGTCGTTCAAAGAGAAAAGGGAGTTTGAACAGCTTGAGAAAGAAATAGCCTCGCTCGAGGCAGAGCGGAAGACACTCGAGGAACAACTGTGCAGCGGAACACTATCAGTGGATGAACTGACAGAGAAAAGCCGACGATTGCCAATGCTCAAGGAAGAACTCGAAGAGAAAGAGATGAGATGGCTTGAACTGAGTGAGTTCGCTTGATATCTTAATAAGGGATAATCATGTGTAATATAATCAAAAGTTAATGGACAAGTACCCATCACAACTATTGGAAAAGGCAGTGAACGAGATATCGCGACTCCCAGGTATAGGGCGAAAGACGGCATTGCGTCTTTCACTGCATTTGTTACGTCAGGAGACAGCAACTGTTGACACGCTGTGTAATGCCCTCTACAACCTGAGACACGACGTGAAATATTGCAGTGTGTGTCATAACATCAGCGACGACGACGTGTGTCCAATATGCCAGGATAAGCGCCGAGACAACACTATCTTGTGTGTAGTAGAAAACGTTCAGGACGTGATGGCGATAGAAAACACACAGCAATATGCAGGACTGTATCATGTTTTAGGCGGAATAATATCGCCAATGGATGGCGTAGGACCGTCAGACCTCAATATCGACTCGTTAGTGAGCAGAGTGGAAGAAGGTGAGGTAAAAGAAGTGATACTCGCCTTGTCGTCAACTATGGAAGGCGACACCACGAATTTCTATCTTTCCCGAAGACTACAAAAGACAGGAGTGAAGGTGACGGTAATAGCAAGAGGCATCTCGGTGGGAAATGAACTCGAATATACCGACGAGGTGACACTCGGCCGTTCAATCATTAATCGTACACCTATTTAATATATATAAGATGAGAAATACTTCAAACAAACTAAAGACACTATATGCCGAGTCGATAGCGGTGGCGATAGCCATTACAGCAGTATATGAGGCAAACGTGCTCGCTGCTGGAGACAAGGCAGGCGACGACGTGCTGGAATACTATTGTACCACGATGATGGAACTGTTGACAATAATACTCATACCTCTCGCACTGCGATTGTTCAAGTTCGACAAAGTGAGGAATAAACTGATAAAGGGTGGGGAAGAGACGCTGTTGAAGATGGCATCGCTGCGTATGGCACTCATCGCCTTGCCGATGATAGCCAACACGACGCTATACTATCTCTTTATGTCAACTACCTTCGGATATATGTCAATAATATGCCTCATTTGTATGGCTTTCATCTATCCAAGTGAGAACCGTTGCAAATCGGAAATAGCAGACGAATGAAAAAGTTAACAGTAATCATAGTAAACTATAACGTCTGCCACTTCTTGTTGCAGTGCATAGACAGTCTCGACAAAGCCCTAAAAGATATTGAGGCTGAGATAGTCGTCGTGGACAACCACTCGCGCGACAACTCGGTGGCGGCATTACATAAGCATTATCCCCATGTGAGAGTGGTAGAGAATCTTCATAATGTGGGATTCTCAAAGGCAAACAATATTGCCATAAGACAGACAACAGGCGAGTATGTATTGCTGCTCAATCCAGATACCATTGTGGCAGAAAACGCAATAAGTGATGTGATAGACTTTCTCGATGCACATCCTGACAGTGGTGCCTTAGGAGTGATGATGCTTAATGCAGACGGAACCTTGGCTCCCGAGTCACGCCGGGGAGTGCCATCGCCACTAATTTCGTTCTACAAACTAAGTGGACTGTGCGACATGTTTCCGCATAACAGACGGCTGGGACGATATTATTTAGGCTACCTTCCATGGGATATTCCACAGAAGATAGAGATAGTGAGCGGAGCCTTCTGTATGCTCAGAAGAAGCGCACTCGACAAGGTAGGACTCCTCGATGAGAACTTCTTTATGTATGGCGAGGATATAGACCTCTCGTATCGTTTGCTCCTCGGAGGATATGTCAACTGGTATTTCCCGACACAGATATTGCATTACAAGGGAGAGAGCACCCACAAGTCGTCGTTCAGGTATGTACACGTATTCTATAATGCTATGCTGATTTTTTTCCGAAAGCATTACAGTCATCTTGGCATGCTCATCACGCTGCCTATTAAGATGGCGATATGGGTGAAGGCACTGTTGGCTCTTGTTACTATGGTCACCACACGCATGCGTCGGTCTCTTGGTTTTGCCGTTGTGCGCAACATTGCCATGACAGGCGACTTTGTTTTCATTGGCTTGAAAACGATGACTGATGCCTGCCGAGACATCAGCAGGAAGCATGGACTCAATGCCATATATCTTGATAAGGCTGACCCTATATATATTAATAAGGTGTTAGAGAAGACCAAAAACAAAACCACACTCGTGTTTGACCCACAGTCAATCAGCTATCGAGAGATGCTAAGCGTGATGAGACAGATGAAGAACAAAAAGGTAAACATTGGCACTTACCAATACCTCACAGGAAGTATAATAACACATAGCGAGATAATACAATGACAGAAGTAAGACTGAGAGCTATAGAGCCAGAAGACCTCGACGAGATATATAACATAGAAAACCAATTGGAGATGTGGACCGTGGGTTATAGCAATGCCCCTTATTCACGCTATCTGCTGCACGACTACATCGCAAATACCACAAGCGATATCTATGCCGAACGACAGCTGAGGCTGATGGTGGAAAACGAAAAAGGCGAGATAGTGGGCATTGCCGACCTCAACGATTTCGAACCACGACACAACCGGGCGGAAATGGGTATTGTGGTAAAAAAAGATGAACGTGGAAAGGGATATGCATGGGCAATGGTAGAAAAATTACTGGAATATGCCCGGACAGTGATACATCTTCATCAGGTATATGTAGTGATTTCTGAAAGCAATGAGTCGGCCTTGCATCTCTTTAGGGAAATGGGCTTTTATGACAAAAATGTACTCGAAGATTGGATTTTTGACGGACAAAAATATAGGAATGCTGTCTTTTTGCACTTTTTTTTGTAAATTCTTGCCAAAAAATTTGGTGGTATCAAAAAATAGTCGTACCTTTGCACCCGCAAATAAGGAACAACACATTGGTGCGTTAGTTCAGTTGGTTAGAATACATGCCTGTCACGCATGGGGTCACGGGTTCGAGTCCCGTACGCACCGCCACTGAAATTCCTTACATTAGCAACCAACAAGGTGCGTTAGTTCAGTTGGTTAGAATACATGCCTGTCACGCATGGGGTCACGGGTTCGAGTCCCGTACGCACCGCAGAAGAGGATCGGAACAACACCGCTCCTCTTTTTTATTTTCGCTTATCTCATACCACATTATTTTTATTTCTCCATAACCACTTTTCCACTATTGCAAAGCCAATATTGCAATATGATAACAAAATAGCGAAAAATTGAAAAAAAAGTTGCTGATATTTCGTTATTTAAATAAAAATGATTAACTTTGCGCTCGCATAAAGCATAAATGCCTTATGCACAAAAAGATTATATCATATTTAAATATTTAAATAAAAGAAATTATGACTATCGATCAATTCAACTTTGCCGGTAAGAAGGCAATCGTACGTGTGGACTTTAACGTGCCACTTGACGAGAATGGTAATGTTACAGACGAGACCCGTATCAAGGGTGCTCTGCCAACACTGAAAAAGGTGCTCGCTGATGGTGGCGCTCTTATCATGATGAGCCACATGGGCAAGCCAAAGGGCAAGGTGAAGAAGGAACTCTCACTTTCACAGATTGTTAAGAATGTAGGCGAAAACCTCGGCGTTGAGGTTAAGTTTGCCGGTGACTGCGCCAACGCTGACGCTGAGGTTGCAGCTCTTCAGCCAGGCGAGGCTCTGCTGCTCGAGAACCTCCGTTTCTATCCAGAAGAAGAGGGCAAACCAGTAGGCGTGGAAAAGGGTACACCTGAGTATGACGAGGCAAAGAAAGAGATGAAGAGTCGTCAGAAGGACTTCGCCAAGAAGCTCGCTTCATACGCTGACTGCTATGTGATGGACGCTTTCGGTACTGCACACCGCAAGCACGCATCAACAGCTGTTATCGCCGACTACTTCGATGCCGACAACAAGATGCTCGGTTATCTTATGGAGAAGGAAGTGAACGCTGTTGACAATGTCCTCAATAACATTAAGCGTCCGTTCGTTGCCATCATGGGTGGTTCGAAGGTTTCTTCTAAGATCGGCATCATCGAAAATCTCCTCGGCAAGGTTGACAAGCTCATCCTCTGTGGTGGTATGACATACACATTCGCTAAGGCACATGGTGGCGAAATCGGCGACTCTATCGTAGAGCTCGACAAGCTTGATGTAGCACTCGGCGTGGAGAAGATGGCTGCTGAGAAGGGCGTGGAGCTCGTGCTCGGTACCGACTCTGTTTGCTGCACAGGCTACGACTTCAAGACTTTCTCTGTAAAGGAAGGCGCAAAGATCCAGGTGTTCCCGTCAAACGCTATCGAAGCAGGTTGGGACGGTCTTGACGCAGGTCCTGAGAGCCGCGCTAAGTTTGCTGCCGCTATCGAGGGCGCAAAGACTATCCTTTGGAACGGTCCTGCAGGATGCTTCGAATGCGAGGACTTCACAGCAGGTTCACGTGCTGTAGGTGAGGCTATTGCCAAGGCAACAGCAGAAGGTGCATTCTCGCTCATCGGTGGTGGCGACTCTGTAGCTTGTGTAAACAAGTTCGGACTCGCTGACAAGGTGTCCTACATCTCTACCGGTGGTGGTGCTCTCCTTGAGGCCATCGAGGGCAAGGTTCTCCCAGGTATAGCTGCAATCAAGGGATAATATCCTACTGACAAATAACAAAAACGCATTGTTTTGACGACAATGCGTTTTTTTTTATGTTTTTCTTTCGTTAAATCATTTTTTTTGCTTACTTTTGCACCATTATAGAAGAACATAAACGAAAAAGATAATAATTATGCTTACACTGAAACTCATTACTGAGGACACAGACCGCGTGATACGTGGTCTCGAAAAGAAACACTTTGCAGGAGCAAAGGAAGCCATTGACAATGTACTCGCCATTGACAAGCGCCGTCGCGAGTCGCAGCAGATGCTCGACAAGACCAAGCAGGAAGCAAAGCAGATGGCAGCCAAGATCGGTGGACTGATGAAGGAAGGAAAGAAAGAGGAAGCAGAGGAAATAAAGAAACAGGTCGCTGAACTGAAACAGCAAGACAAGGCTTGTCAGGAAGCTATGGACAATGCCGAGAAAGATTTGCGCGACTTGCTCTGTACAATACCTAATATTCCATACGACAATGTGCCTGAAGGAAGTTCGGCAGAAGACAACCATGTGGTGAAGAGCAACCTCAAGGAGTGTGACGGTACGGATACTGTAGGCAATTGGGCTATCAATCCAGAGAATAAGGATGCCAAACTTCCCCATTGGGAACTGGCAAAGAAATATAACCTCATAGATTTCGACCTTGGAGTGAAGATTACAGGAGCAGGATTCCCTGTTTATGTGGGTCTTGGTGCACGTTTGCAACGGGCTCTTATCAATTTCTTCCTCGATGAGGCACGCGCATCGGGATATACTGAGATAATGCCGCCGACGGTGGTGAACCAGGCTTCAGGCTATGGTACAGGACAGTTGCCAGACAAGGAAGGTCAGATGTATCATTGTGAGGTTGACGACCTCTATCTCATACCAACAGCCGAGGTGCCGGTGACAAATATTTATCGTGACGTTATCATTGACGAGAAAGATCTCCCAATAAAGAATTGCGCTTACACACAATGCTTCCGTCGCGAGGCAGGAAGCTATGGCAAGGACGTGAGAGGACTTAACCGTCTCCATGAGTTCTCGAAGATAGAGATTGTGAGAATCGACAAGCCCGAACACTCAGAGGAGTCGCACAAAGAGATGTTGGCTCATGTGGAGGGACTGCTGAAGAAACTGGAATTGCCTTATCGCATACTGTTGCTTTGTGGTGGTGACCAGTCGTTTACCTCTGCCATCTGCTATGATTTTGAAGTGTATTCTGAGGCACAGGGACGCTGGCTCGAAGTGTCGTCTGTCAGCAATTTCGATACATACCAGGCAAATCGTCTGAAATGTCGTTACCGTCATACAGAAGACAAGAAGATAGAACTCTGTCACACCCTCAACGGTTCAGCCCTCGCTTTGCCACGCATCGTAGCTGCAATACTTGAGGACAACCAGACTCCAGAAGGCATACGAGTGCCAAAGGCACTTGTTCCATACATGGGTTGTGACATGATAAAATAAAGAAAAAGAAGCAATTACTCCAAACTGATAAACAAAACAAATGAATAAGATCGTCAGAAAACATCAATTCTCTGAGAAAGTTTTTCTCTTTGAAGTTGAGGCTCCGCTAATAGCCAAGAGCCGCAAGGCAGGAAACTTTGTTATAGTGCGTGTGGGTAACAAGGGTGAGCGCATGCCGTTGACCATTGCTGATGCCGACACTGAGAAAGGCACTATCACGATAGTTGTGCAGCGTGTGGGATTATCGTCTCAAAAACTGTGTTCGCTTGAAGAAGGCGATTACATCACCGATGTGGTAGGTCCTTTAGGTAATCCAACACATATCGAAAATTTCGGAACAGTGATTTGTGCTGGAGGTGGAGTAGGAGTGGCTCCTATGCTGCCCATCATGCGTGCGCTGAAGGCAGCTGGCAACCGTGTACTCTCTGTAATAGCAGGCCGCTCGCGCGATCTTATCATTCTTGAAGATGAAGTCCGCGAGAGTAGCGACGAACTGATCATCATGACCGACGATGGTTCTTATGGTGAAAAAGGAGTGGTCACTGTTGGTATCGAGAAGTTTATCAATCAGGAACATATAGACCGAGTATTTGCTATTGGTCCTCCAATAATGATGAAGTTCAGCTGTCTGCTGACACAGAAATATAACATTCCAACAGATGTGTCGCTGAATACTATCATGGTTGACGGAACGGGTATGTGCGGCGCATGCCGTCTGACAATAGGCGGAAAGACAAAGTTCGTGTGCATCGACGGACCAGAATTTGACGGAGCTCTCGTTGACTGGGATGAGATGTTCAAGCGCATGGGCACATTCAAGCGCGAGGAACAGGAAGAGATGGCACACTATAACGAACATCTTAGCGGCATTGAGGTAAAGGATGCGCCGGCTGACGAACAATTGCCTGATGCGACAGCTGCCGCTGCTACTTCAGCATCTGCTGAAACAGAAGAGCCGATAGAGAGCTTGACAGACAGAAATGCGGAATGGCGTAAGGAAGTACGTGCGGCGATGAAACCAAAGGAGCGTACTGCCATCAAGCGTGTGGTAATGCCAGAGCTTGACCCAGTATATCGTGCTACAACACGAACAGAGGAAGTGAACAAGGGACTTACTCTTGAGCAGGCTATGACAGAGGCAAAACGCTGTCTTGACTGCGCTAAACCATCTTGTGTTGAAGGTTGTCCTGTAAACATCAACATACCTTCGTTCATAAAGAATATCGAACGTGGAAACATCCTTGGAGCTGCAAAGGTGTTGAAGCAGACTTCGGCACTGCCTGCTGTATGCGGACGTGTTTGTCCTCAGGAGAAGCAGTGTGAGAGTCGATGCATCCACCTGAAGATGAACGAGCCAGCTGTAGCCATTGGTTATCTGGAGCGTTTCGCTGCTGATTATGAGCGCGAGAGCGGACAGATGTCATTGCCAGAGATAGCTCCTGCCAATGGCATAAAGGTGGCTGTGGTAGGTTCTGGTCCTTCGGGTCTCAGCTTTGCTGGTGATATGGTGAAGATGGGATATGAGGTGCATGTGTTTGAGGCACTCCATGAGATTGGAGGAGTGTTGAAATATGGTATTCCTGAATTCCGTCTGCCAAACAAGATCGTGGATGTGGAGATAGACAACTTGAAGAAAATGGGAGTTCATTTCCAGACAGACTGCATCGTAGGCAAGACAATAACCGTAGAACAACTTGAAGCAGAGGACTTTAAGGGGATCTTTGTAGGTTCGGGAGCTGGTCTTCCTAACTTTATGAATATTCCTGGTGAAAACGCCATCAATATTCTCTCGTCTAACGAGTATCTGACTCGTGTGAACCTGATGGATGCAGCAAACCCGACAACCGACACACCAATGAATCTCGGAAAGCGAGTAATGGTAGTCGGTGGAGGCAATACGGCCATGGACTCTTGTCGTACGGCAAAGCGTCTTGGTGCAGAGGTAACACTGGTGTATCGTCGTTCAGAGTCGGAGATGCCAGCACGTCTTGAGGAAGTGAAACACGCTAAAGAGGAAGGCATCAACTTCCTTTGCTTGCACAATCCTATAGAGTATAAGGCTGACGAGAACGGAGCTGTGTGTCAGGCCGTGCTCCAGGTGATGGAATTAGGAGAGCCCGATGCCAGCGGTCGTCGCAGTCCTGTGCCAGTAGAGGGCAAGACCGTGACAATGGATGTTGACCAGGTAGTGGTGGCAGTAGGCGTTTCACCTAATCCGCTTGTGCCGAAATCTATTGAAGGTCTTGAACTTGGCCGCAAGAACACTATCGCCGTCAACGACGATATGCAGAGCTCGCGTTCTACGGTATTTGCCGGAGGCGATATAGTACGTGGCGGAGCTACCGTGATTCTTGCCATGGGCGATGGACGTCGTGCTGCAGCAGCCATGGACAAGAAACTGAAGTCCTAAGACTGACATCCCTGAATGAAGATTGACATATCTTAAAGAAACATTAAAGACAAAGTCAAGGATTAAGTCATGAACGGACTTTATACAATAATGTTGCTCATACTAAGCAATGTGTTTATGACACTTGCTTGGTATGGGCATCTTAAACTCCAAGAGACGGGTGTTGCTTCAAAATGGCCGCTCATAGGAGTGATAGCATTCTCGTGGGGAATTGCGTTTTTCGAATATTGCTGTCAAGTGCCAGCCAACCGTCTTGGTTTTGAAGGAAATGGAGGACCTTTCAACCTCGTGCAACTAAAGGTGATACAAGAGTGCGTCAGTCTCGGCGTGTTTGCTGTGATTGCCAATATCATGTTCCAAGGCCAAAACCTTCATTGGAATCATATCTTAGCGTTCTTTTTCATCATCTGTGCTGTTTACTTAGTGTTTATGAAATGATGACAGACAGCGGGGAAAAGGAAAGACAACGTGTGTGGCATCGTCTTGATAAGGCTTTCAAGAAGGCCATGGGACGTTTTTCTGTCATTGACGATGGCGACAAGATACTCGTGGGATTGTCGGGAGGCAAAGACTCGCTCCTTCTGCTTGAGATGCTTGCCAAACGCAGTAAGATAATAAAACCAAGGTTTGAGGTCGAGGCAATACACGTCAGAATGGCGAATGTGAAATATGAGACATCCACAGCTTATCTCGAACGGTTCTGCAGCAATCTGGGAGTAAGGCTGCATATTGTCACCACTTCGTTTGACGAGACCGTACCCACCCACAAACCCAAGTGTTTTCTTTGTTCGTGGTATCGCAGAAAGGAGATGTTTAATCTTGCCCAACAACTCGGGTGTAACAAGATTGCCCTCGGACATCATAACGACGACATCATCCATACTGCACTGATGAACACCATCTTCCAAGGTCATTTCTCGACAATGCCTGTTGTGTTGAAGATGAAAAAGATGCCTCTTACCATCATCCGTCCGCTTTGCTATTGCGAAGAGAACGATATAAGGGCTTATGCAGAACTCTCTGACTATGAGAAACAAGTAAAACTATGCCCATACGAGCACGACTCACATCGCACGTCTATCCGCCTCCTTTACGACCAATTAGAAAAGATGGCACCAGAAGTACGGTATTCAATATGGAATGCTTTGGAGACAGAAGGTAAACTTGTTGAAGAATAAGTCGGATTTCATCTTAAGAGAAGAAAGGTCTGTTTGAGTTAATTAAACTTAAATATCAGTCCTATTGGACATCTTTCTGTAGAATAATAATTATATTTGCGTTATAAACGAGAAAGACGACCTAACGATGAACAATAATAATTAAAGATTAAGGAACGAATATGGCAACAAACAGACATGCATACCTGATAATGGCGCACAATGAATGGGAGCTGCTCAACACACTGCTCTCACTCATCGACGACCCACGCAACGACATCTTCCTGCATATCGACAAGAAAGTGAAGAAAATGCCGGATTTGTATCAACCGAAGTATTCCAAGCTGTATTTCACTCCCAAGCGATATGACGTGAGATGGGGAGACGTGGGGCAGGTGCATTCGGAGATGCACTTGTTCCGAACTGCCTACGAGCATGGGCCATACCAGTATTACCATAAGCTCTCGGGAGTGGATTTGCCTATCAAGACCCAGGACTACATTCATGACTTCTTTGACAAGCACAACGGCAAGGAGTTTATCGGATTCTTCACCCTCACCGACTTTATCAAGGGCGACATCGAGCGCAAGAGAAGACGATATTATTTCCTTATGCGCTGGAACTACCGAACTCCTTTCGTGGCGAAATGGAAGGTGACGCTTGCGAAGATTGTGCGCCATGCGGCACTGAAGATACAAGACATCCTGCATGTTGACAGAGGCAACGAACTGACATTCAGGACAGGTCATAACTGGGTGTCGCTCACGGGAGATGCCGTTAAGTATCTGCTCGACCAAGAAGACTTCATCAACCGACGTTTCGCCCACACGACCTGTGGCGACGAGATGTACAAGCACTCCATACTCATCTCCAATCCCGAAATCCGCGAGCGCATCTTCGACCTAGAGGATGGCATACACAGCTGTATGCGATTCATCGATTTCAACCGCGCCTCAGCCGAGCAGAAGCGCAGAGGCGAGCCATACACATGGCAAGACGGTGATGCCGAGGAGCTCCTCAAGTCGGAATATCTATTCGCCAGGAAGTTCTCAAGCAAGTATCCCGGGGTGATTAAGGAGATTGGAACATATATAAGGAAACTTCAAAATAAATAAATTTTCAGTATGAAAATAGTGTATTTTTTTAAGTCTTTCATACTAAAAGCGGGGATGGAAAGAATTTTATCAGATAAGATGAATTATTTGGTAAAAAAGTATGGTTATGATGTGACATTTATAACTTATGAGCAAGGCAATCATCCGATGGCATTCCCTCTTGATGAAAGAGTTAAAGTGATAGATCTGAATGTGCGCTATTTCAAAATATTTGAAATGAATATATTCAAACGATTCATTGCCAAATACAAAAAATTAAACCTATTAAAGAAAAAACTTCACGATACTCTTAATAATATTAATCCAGATTGTGTAGTCGTTTCTACATACGATTTCGACAAGTTCGATACTATTTTATCATTGCCATACAGATTTATTGTTGAATCTCATATATGTATATCTGATATTCAACAAGAAAAAAGGCAGAACAACCTTATTACTAAACATTTTGCCAAGAAACTTGACGATAGCCATTTTAGGAAATTGGCCAATGCAAAATGTTTGGTTTCATTGACAGATGCAGATAAAGATAATTGGGTTAATCATATAAAAATCCCGATTGTCATAATACCAAATATGGTTACAAATTTTCCGAATACGATATATACATACAATAAACGTCCAAATAGGATATTGAGTGCTGGACGTTTGACGAAACAAAAAGGATATGACTTTCTACTTCAAGCATGGGCAAGGATAAGCAAAAAATATCCGACATGGAGGATTGACATTTTTGGACATGGAGATATGGAAACGACTCTTAATAGAATGATTATTGATTATAAATTAAGCGATTGTACAAGAATTAACGAACAAAGCGATAATATTTACGAAGAATATGAAACCAGCTCGATATTCGTATTAAGTTCGCGATACGAAGGCTTTGGTCTCGTTTTGGTAGAGGCTATGAGTTGTGGCGTTCCCTGCATATCTTTCGATTGTCCTAATGGTCCAGCTGAACTTATTACTCATGGAGAAGACGGACTTTTGGTTCCGCTTGGTGACATTGAGAAATTGGCTGAATCTATTGAATGGATGATTACCCATGAAGAAGAGAGGCTGAGAATGAGTAATAATGCGAGACAAAAGGCAAAGCAATATACCGCACAAGTAATTATGCCTCAGTGGGTGGAACTATTTGAAAAAGTGGCCAAACAATAAAATTGGCTATCTATACTTTCTTATTGTGTAATCTACGCTTAATTATTATTAAATTATCAATCCAATATATGATTAAAAATGGAAAAATGTGTATATTTGCAGTTGTAAAAGCTGAATAATATGGAAAAGAAGCAATTAAGACGACTACCCGTGGGCATACAGACTTTTGAGAAAATCATAGAGAATGATATGCTGTATATCGACAAGACAGAATATATCTGGAATATGATACATTCCAACAATTGTGTTTTCCTGAGCCGCCCGAGGCGGTTCGGCAAGTCATTGCTTGTTTCTACATTGCAGTCATATTTCGAAGGTAAGAAGGAACTCTTCAAGGGACTTTTTATAGACACCGTGGAGAAAGATTGGACAGAATATCCTGTGCTGAGATTCAGTATGGCCTCTGGGAAACACATGGAGAAAGACCAACTGCAACGCTATCTACTTTATATCCTGGAAGAAAATGAAAGTCGTTTTGGTTTGTCATCCAATGTCACCGATCCTAATGTGAGATTTAGCAACCTCATAAGAAACGTACATAAGATGACTGGCAAGAAGGTTGTCATCCTTATCGATGAATATGACGCACCCATGCTTGATGTGGTTCATGAGGACAAAACTCTGCCACAGCTCCGCAATATAATGCGCAATTTCTATTCTCCGTTGAAGGATTCTGACCCGTATATACATTTTCTTTTCCTCACAGGAATCACAAAGTTCTCACAGGTTAGCATATTTAGCGAGCTGAACAACTTGGCAAACATATCAATGGATCCAGACTTTGCCGCTATATGCGGCATCACAAGGGAAGAGATGCTGACCCAAACACAGGACTATATTGAGCGACTGGCAGTCAACAACGGATGGACATACGACAAGACAATTGAGGTGTTGACCCAGCAATACGACGGCTATCATTTTACATGGCCATCGCCCGACATATTCAATCCCTTCAGTCTGCTGCAGGCTTTCAACACTAAACGTGTGAACAACTACTGGTTTTCGACCGGCACTCCTACATATCTTATAGAAATGCTTCGCAAATTCCATGTCCTTCCGTCGAAAATAGGAGGTGGCAGTGCGCAGGCAACTGCTTTCGATGCTCCAACAGAGAGAATGAAGAGCATACTTCCCCTTCTATATCAAAGTGGCTACATCACGATTAAGGGATACAACCCAGTGTCGCAAAACTACACTCTCGACATCCCCAACAACGAGATACGTGCAGGACTCATGGAGAGCCTTCTGCCCAACTACGTCGATGAATATGCCGATGAGGGAAGTTCGATGGTAGGCGATATGTATGTAGCTCTCTATGAGGACAATATCGACGAGATGCTCCGATTACTGCAGTCTTACCTGCTCACCGTGCCCTATTGCAACAATGCCGACTCTGAGGGGCATTACCAACAGTTACTTTACGTCATTTTCTCGCTCTTCGGCCGATATGTGGATGTGGAGATACATACATCTACGGGGCGAGTGGATATAGTGATGCTCGCATCAAAAGCCATTTACCTCTTCGAACTGAAGCTCAACAAGTCTGCCCAAACAGCCATGGCTCAGATTGACCTTAAGGACTACTCTTCTAAGTTTGCACTCTCTGGCCGAGCAATAGTGAAAGTGGGTATCAACTTCGACTCCTCGCGACATACAATCGGCGATTGGGAGGTGAAAAGATAAATAATAATATTAGTCTGTGTGATTGGGGAGATTACCGAACAGATAAGGAAACTGCAAGAAAATTAATACTTTCTTGAAGCCAAAAGATTTCTCACAATAATATACATTCTGGGGCAAAGTCTGAATAATCTTAGACTTCGCGGAATGTATGTTCTATCCACTATTTGCATCAGTTGAAGTAGAGCCTTGATTATCTCTTTTTTTCTATTGAAGATACTGCGGTAATGTATAGTGAACCAAAGTACGATATTTATATTTACACAGACATTATCAGAGAGCTTTTTCCTTACATCTCCAGATGTGTCTTTAGTAAGATTGGCTACGATGTCTATCGCTTGGCAACCAAGCAACATTTTCTCTGTAGTGACATTAGCCATGCAAGATGACGAGTTGCGCCTATAGAGATACAACAAGACATCAGCATTGACAAAAGTCCTGCTTTTTAGTATTGTTTGGGTAATAAAAGCCCAATCCTCCATAAATGCCACTTTGGGAGGAAATTTCAGATTATTATCTGTTATCAGCTTTCGAGAGATAAGATATCCCCAACAATATCCCTCCTTCATGCGAGTGACATTTACGATAGCCTCTTCGCCTGTCATCACATGAATAGAACCGTTGTCATGACTACTTGAAAAATCCTCACACACAGCATCTTCAGGAACTTCCTTGTGTGCTGCCTTAACGATATCGGCCTTATTCTCAACAGCAATCTTTAGAAGCGCCCTAAGACTACCAGAGACTAACATATCGTCCGCATCAACAAACGTGACATAATCTCCTGTTGCTTTCTCCAAGGCATTGTTTCGCGCACAAGCCACTCCCTGGTTTTCTTGTTTGATAACAATGATATTTTGGTGTCTCTTGGCATATTCAGACGCCAATAAGTAACCGCTGTCCTTACTTCCGTCATCAATGACGATCACCTCAAATTCAGATTCATTCATTTCTTGTCTGAATATCGTGTCAAGGCATTGCTTGATATATTTCTCGCAGTTATATAGCGGAATTATTATTGAAAGAATAGGATGATTATTCATAATGCATTTATATTTCTGTTATAACTTTTTCCATTTGATATTTCCAAGAAAGATGCTCCACGGTCTTTCTGATTTCAGCTGGATTGAAGTCGTGACTATCTATATAGTTTATTATCTCTCCTACATTGATTGGCGATTCATCGGCTGGTGCCTTGATAATGTATGGTTTGTCATCAAAGTCACTATCATTTTCTGAATAGATGAATGATATT
>SAMEA3663028__coassemble_352_pt1 | contig 19066 bp, 14 predicted proteins | sample SAMEA3663028__metabat2_high_PE_022 | metagenome-assembled genome bin SAMEA3663028 (sample SAMEA3663028) | pig gut metagenome | biome: pig gut; feature: pig-associated habitat; material: faeces | place: France | collected 2012 | reverse complement strand
GGCGGCAGAGAGCTCGTCATACTGATACTGTAGGAAGTCGGCGTTGGCCTTGTTGCTTTCTATCTGCCGTCGCATCTCATCAAGTTGGTACTGTTTGAGTCTATATTTGTCAAATGCCGCCCGATAATCATTGATGAGATGACGGTCGTCTGCTATAATGTCAACCACTTCCATCTGGAAGTCTTGCGTACCGAGCAATAGGTTCTGGTGTTGGCTATGCACGTCGATGAGCTGTTCTCCAAGTTCTTTCAGCACCGACAGCGGCACTGGTGTATCGTTGACGAAAGCACGACTCTTGCCCGAGGCAGTAATCTCTCTTCTGACGATACAGTCGTCTGGGTCATATTCCACGTCGTTGTCGATGAAGAATGCCTCCATTCCGTATCGTGAGAGATCGAAATGCGCCTCTATGACACATTTGTCAGCACCGCGTTTGATGAGTTTCGAGTCTGCCCGTTGTCCTTTGAGCAGCCCTATTGCCCCAAGGATGATACTCTTTCCAGCTCCCGTCTCTCCAGTGATGACGGAGAATCCTTCGCGGAACGTCATGTCAAGTCGCTCGATGAGCGTAAAGTTTCTTATATAGAGTTGTTTCAGCATAAATCATTGTTTTACTTTTTCCCACTCATTAGCTTGCGAAGCGTTGATACTCATGAGCAGTTCGTATATTTCTTCCTTTTCTTTCTGTGTCCCTTTTCCTTTGTATATGCTCGTCAGTTCGTCGAGCTTATAGTCGGTCCATATCTGCGGCAAGAGACTAAGCGGTCTGTTGTCGTGGCTTTTCTTCAGTCCGTTGACAAGGGCGTCGCTGATGTTTGTCCTACCTCGTTCCACGTTGTTGGCCATCTCGTCGAGGCCCTTGCGATAGTAGTCGTACTGCAGTTGGCGGAATGGTTTCATCGACTCGTCAAGATAGTCGTTGATGATGGCAAAACGGTTGCGGCTGTTGTCAAACGCCTTCCATCCTGGGAAGTTGAGGTTCTGCGCATTGTTGACAAGGTTGTAGCAACGCTGGAGGATCTCTGAGCCGCCAAGCGGTGCGAAGCTATCGAGATCAAGTCCTATGATGAGGTAGGCGTAATATGCTACGAGTGCAGTCAGTTGGTTATCTACAGTCTCCTCGTTGAAGTTGAGCTGGTCGAACTCCGCAAACTCAAAATTAAAGTTGGCGTCTTTGTTGTTGTAGAGTGTGGTGGTGTACTGGCTGTTATACACGGGACGATTGGCTTGAATGAGGGCGGTACACTCAAACATGTTATTTGTCTTGTCATACTTGTCGATAGTGATATTGAAATTGCAGACGATGCGTTCGTTTTTTTGGAACTGCAGTTCTGTCCATTGGCGATCGTTGACAAACTGTTCAAGTGTCTGTTGCAGATTGTCGAACACACTTTTGTCTGTCACACCCACCTTGGTACTGTTTATCACCACCTTAGTTGACAGTTCCTGTCCCGCAGCTTTCATATTAAAAAGCGCGACAAGTGCCGTTATCAACATGATATAGACATTTTTCTTCATCGTGACGTGTATTATTATGATAGGTGTACCCGAACCATGGGCGTGCGTCAATGTTTGTCGTACATGGTCTTCACCAGATGTTCCACAATATCTCTTGCCCCGTCGGCCTTGGGTTTGCGTTCGTATTCTGTGGAGCCTTGGGCTGAGAGTATCGTGATCTGATTCTCGTCGCTCATAAAGCACGTGCCTTTGTTCTGAAGTGAGTTGAGCACGATAAAGTCGAGGTTTTTCTTCTTGAGTTTTTCAATGGCATGCATCTTTTCGTGGTCAGTCTCAAGTGCAAATCCGACGAGTGTCTGCCCTGCGGTTTTTCTCTTCCCCAGCTCTGCCGCGATATCTTTGTTTGGCAATAGTCTGAGACACATGTCGTCGGCAGTGCGTTTTATCTTCTCCGTGGCTGAATGTTCGGGACGATAGTCGGCCACGGCGGCGCAAAGTATGGCGGCGTCAACCTTGTCGAATCTCTCTAAACATGCGTCATACATCTGTTGTGCGCTTTCAACGTCAATGCGTTCTATGTTGCTGTGATTTGCCTTGATGCTTACCGGTCCAGATACGAGTCGAACATGAGCTCCTCTTCGTGCGCACTCCTCGGCGAGAGCAAACCCCATCTTCCCGCTCGAGTAGTTGCCGATAAACCTCACGGGGTCGATTTTCTCGTATGTTGGTCCTGCCGTGATGAGAATATCTTTCCCTTCAAGGTCTTTTGGTTCGAAGAAGTTGTCAAGTTCATCGACGATGACCTCCGGTTCCTGCATCCTTCCCTTTCCCTCCAATCCGCTGGCAAGAAATCCGCTTGCGGGTTCGATAAAGAGATTGCCGTATTCCTTCAATCTCTGGATGTTTCTGGCAGTTGAAGGATGGGCATACATGTCAAGATCCATGGCTGGAGCTATGAATACGGGGGCCTTCATTGAGAGATAAGTGGTGACGAGCATATTGTCTGCCACGCCGTTAGCCATCTTGCCAAGAGTGGAGGCTGTACATGGCGCAATGAGCATAGCGTCAGCCCAGAGACCTAGGGCGACATGGCTGTTCCATGTGCCGTCACGCTGCGAGAAAAACTCGCTAACTACTGGTTTCTGAGTGAGAGTGGAAAGTGTAATCGGCGTGATAAACTCCTTTCCTGCCGGAGTGATGACCACTTGCACCTCCGCTCCCCTCTTCATCAGTTCGCGAATTACAAGGCATGCTTTATAGGCTGCAATAGAGCCTGTGATGCCTAAAACAATTTTCTTACCTTTGAGCATATCTTTCTGGTCAACTTACATCATCCTGCTCTCGCGCAGTCTTATGCGTGTGAGCACTTGCTTTGTATTGTTGGTAAAATCGTTTTGCAGCATCCAACTGTAATAACCAGGATCGTTATGCAGCACGATTGCTACCTCTTGTCCCTTATATTTTCCGAAGTTGAATACTTCTACCTTCACGGCGTTGCCGTCCTTGTCCTTTACAACATTGCCTTGCGCGTCTTTCTTTTCAGCCCAGACGATGCGTCCAGCGAAATCCACGTTGTCGTTCTGCTTAGAGAAATCTGCGAGAAACTGCATATCGTTGACCAATCGACGTTCAGCCTCTGGTTCGTTTTCCTCGCTATATTTGTCAAGCTGTCCCATGAGGACGCGGTAGGTGGCTTCGGTGTCTTGGTCAGCCCTGTGTGCCTCGAAGTCTTCTTCCATTTTTCTCCCACAGTAGAACTTGTATGCAGCGGCGAGATTACGGCGCTCTTGCTTCCTGAATATCGCCATGGCGTCGATCATGCGACTTTTGCTGAAATCGAAATCGATGCCTGCCCTGAGAAATTCCTCGCAGAGCATGGGAATATCGAAGTTGTTTGAGTTGTATCCTGCAAGGTCGCATCCCTTGAACTCTTCCGCCAGCTGTGGGGCAAGTTCCTTGAACGATGGCTTATCAGCTACGTCAGCGTCAGAGATGCCTGTTAGTTCGGTGATGAACTGCGGTATGGGGATGAGAGGGTTGATGGTGAGGTTTACCCTTTTCTCTTCGCCATCGGGCATCACCTTTATATATGACAATTGTATTACTCGGTCTTTGCAGAAGTCGAGTCCTGTAGTTTCAAGGTCAAATATGACCAATGGTTTCTGTATATTGAGTTTCATGTGTGTATTCTTGTTCAATAATGATGTGGCACTTGGACTTACTAATCGTTGAGCAACATCGGCATAAGCAGCATCAGCAGGTCTTGGTTTTCCTGTTGAACGGAAGGCACCACGATGCCGGCACGGCTGGGATCACTCAACTTCAGCGCCACCTCGCTCTCCTCGATATTGTTTAGCACCTCGATAAAGGAGTTGCCCTTGAAACCAATGCTCATTGGCGTACCGTCATACTCGCATGACATACGCTCAGTGGCTGTCTTTGAGAAGTCGAAATCCTCAGCATCGAGCTGGAGTACATGGCTGTCGATACGGAATCTGACAAGCTTGCTGGTATCGTTAGCAAATGGCTGCACGCGCTTCAGGGCTCCGAGCAGCGTATCGCGGTCGATGGTCATCGTGTTTGGATTGTTTTGCGGGATAACCGACTTGTAGTTCGGATATCGTCCCTCGATGAGACGGCATACGAGACGTGTGTCACCAAACACCACTTCTGCGTTGGCGTTATCAAACTTCATTGAGACTATGCTGTCGTCCTTTGCGAGCATGTTTTTCAGCAGCAGGGCAGGTTTCTTTGGCAAGATGAACGACGACTCTTGCTCGCTCTTTATGTCAAATATCCTGTTTCTAACCAGCTTATGACCATCGGTGGCCACCACAACAAGTCCTTCGGAAGAAATACAGAAATATATTCCGTTCATCACTGGACGCAACTCATCTTGTGCAGTAGCGAAGACACTGCGTGTGATATTCTCCGCCAGAAGAGCTGACGACAAAGAGATGCTTGGCGCCATGTCGCTCACTGTCTGTGGCTTAGGAAAGTTGTCAGCCTCGTCGATAGGCAGTGAGAATTGTCCGTTCTGATATATTATCTTTACGTTCTTGCTGTTATTGTCAACATCGAAAGTAAGTGGCTGCTCTGAGAATCCCTTCACCGCCTCAAGAAGGTTGTGGTTCTCGATGGCAAATGAGTCGTTGGCGTCACATTCAGACAGTTCCAATGTCGTTGACATAGTGTTCTCGCCATCAGAGGTTGTAATGAAAAGGACGTTTCCCTCTGTCTTAAATACGAAATCCGCCAGAACAGGCAAAGAATTCTTGCTGTTGATGACTTTAGCCAAGGCAAAAAGTTTGTTGCTTAGCGCAGTGCTTGATAGTGTAAACTTCATAATTTTATTGTCGTTTTTGTTCTTATTGTTCTTTAATGGACTACAAAAATACAAAAAAAAGCTATTATGACAAAAATAATGCCGAAAAAGTTGCATAAATTAAAACTAATTTGTAATTTTGCGTTGAAAATCGACAAAACATCAATAATTATTATATAAAATCTTATGGAAATTACAGGAAAAATCATTGCCGTCCTCCCGGCACAGGGTGGTGTGTCCCAGCGCACCGGCAACCCATGGAAATCGCAGGATTATGTTATCGAAACTCATGAGACATATCCAAAGAAGTGTTGTTTCAGAGTTTTCGGCGAAGACAAGATAAGCCAGTTCAATATCCAAATGGGAGAAGAGATGACGGTGTCGTTCGACATCGACTGCCACGAATACCAAGGACGATGGTTCAATGATGTACGCGCATGGGGCGTGAACAGAAACATACAACCTAACCCTGGAGTTGGCATGGCACCCATTGCCGGCGTGGCTCCAGCTCCAGGTGTAGCTCCTGCTCCTGGCGTGGCTCCAACCGCCGCACCAAACATGTCGGCCGCTCCCTTCCCTCCAGCACAGGAACCTGCTGCCGAAGACGGCAAGGACGGCCTGCCTTTCTAACTGGCGCTACACGCCCTATTGACTATTATCAAAAACACACCCCGTGGAAAACATATCCACGGGGATTGTCTTCTTGTATTACCTTGAAACCATCAGTTCTTTTCCTTTTACTGACGCTCTGCGGCTCACCATTTCCCCAACATTTATTAGCCGACAACATCATCTCAGACAAACGAAAAGCGATCCATATCAACACTCCTGTGGAAACTTTGGAGGAGGAAACCAACTCCACTCCTGCGGAAACGGCAGAAGAGATATGGGAACGGTGGTTTGCACTCTACGCACAAGAAGAGTTAGACGACAATGCCGACTCGTGGGAAGACATGCACGACGCACTAGAGGAAACAATCGCTAAACCGCTAAACATCAACGCCGCCACATGCGAGCAACTCGAAGCCCTACCCTTTCTCAACAGCATACAAGCTAACGACATTGTAAATTACATCAGACGATACGGAGCTATGAAGTCGAAAAAAGAACTCGTAGCCATCACATCGCTCGACGAATACCGCCGACGCCTCCTCGAATGTTTCATCACTATCGGAGAAGCAAAAGCACCGACAACAGCCTTCCCAGAGAAGAAACGTCACCAATACACAAACGAACTCACCACTTTTGTCCAAATCCCTACATACACACGAAAAGGTTATAACGACAAATACTACGGACCGAAATACAAGCACTGGCTGAAATACACCTTCTCATGCGACAAAAGCATCAAATTCGGCATCACTGCATCACAAGATGCCGGCGAACCGTTTTTCTCACGCTACAACAATAAAGGCTATGACTACTATTCCGCCTATCTGCTCATCGACAACTTAGGACCGGTAAAACGGCTCGCCGTAGGACGATACAAATTCTCCTCAGGACTGGGACTCGTCGTCAACCAAGGATTCAACCTCGGCAAAATGATGATGACTCAGACCTTCGCCACACCTTCGAAAAATGTAATAAAACAACACTCTTCACGCTCGGAACAGAACTACATGCAAGGCGTAGCAGCCTCCCTTAAAATAAGCAAATCGCTGATTTTCAACGCCTTTATCTCATACAAACATCTCGACGCCACACTCAACGATGATGGTTCGGTAGCCACAATCAACACCTCTGGCTATCATCGCACGGAGAAAGAAATTGAAAAGAGAAACAACACCGCTATGTCATCAGCTGGCGCTCATATTGCCTTCGACCTTGCATCGTTGCATGTAGGAGTCACTGCCGTCGCCACACACTACAACCGGCCGCTCGTCCCAAACACATCGGCCATCTACCGACTCATCTATCCGCAAGGCAACGACTTCTTCAACGCCAGCATCGACTACTCCGTCACACGCCGACGACTGACATTCTCAGGCGAGACAGCCACCAACCGCAAAGGCAAAATTGCCACCTTAAACAGCCTCTCTTACTATCTCACGCCACATCTATCGCTCACACTCATCCACCGCTATTTCTCATACCTCTACCACTCGCCACACTCCAACTCATTTTCAGATGGAGGAAAGACACAAAACGAGAGCGGTGTATTTCTCGGACTGTGGTGGGAGACAAAAGGAGGATTGGTCGTTGACGGATATCTCGACATTGCATACTTCGCCTTCCCACGATATAAGGTGTCGGCATCAGCATACTCGCTCGACACTTATCTCTCCGCAAAGAAACGCATCGACAAATGGACGATGGTAGCAAAATACAGAATGCGACGCCGACAAAAGGACTTCACCTTGGACAACAAACAGAAAACTCTCGCCTGGGAGACAACACATAGGACAACCGTCGGCGGAGAATGGAACTCAGGGAAATGGTATTCTGACTTCACGGCCACCGCCACTGTCCACTGCTTCGACATCATCTCTCGCGGCGCACTATTGAGCAACGAGACGGGATTAAATACTAAACGATTCTCTATTGCCGCCACACTGAAGTATTTCTCCACCAACGACTACGACAGCCGCCTCTACTCCAACGAACGCTCTCCGCTCTACACCTTCCACATGCCCGCTTACTACGGCAACGGCATGCGCTACGCCCTGATAACGAAATGGAAACCATGGCAAGGCGCTACGCTGACAGCAAAGGCAGGCACAACACGATATTTCGACCGCGACACCATCGGAAGTGGGGCGGAACAGATCGATGAGTCGTCGCAATGCGATATCGAACTGCAGATAAACATAAAACTATAAACACTAAAAACTGCGTGCCGGAAATCCGACACGCAGCCAATTATTAGAATACTCTTCAAAAGAGTACTTTCTCTATTACCTTACATGAGAGAATATTATTCCTCGCTCCAGTCCATCTTAGTCTGACGAACGTAGGTCTTGTAGCGCTGTTGAGCCATCTTCTGAGCCTCAGCAAAGAGCTCCTCTGCCTCGTTAGGATAAGCCTTCTTGACAGAGAGATAACGCACCTCACCCATCAGGAAGTCGTGGAACTTGCTCCAGTCTGGCTCTTTAGAGTCGAGTGAGAATGGGTTCTTGCCCTCAGCGGCGAGCTGTGGGTTGTAACGCCACAAGTGCCAGTAACCGCACTCAACTGCGCGACCTTCCTCTGCCTGGCTCTTGCCCATGCCACCTTTAGCCTTCAAACCGTGGTTGATACATGGAGCATAAGCGATGATGAGTGATGGGCCTGGATATGCCTCTGCCTCGCGGATGGCCTTCAAGCACTGTGCCTGATCAGCACCCATGGCGATCTGAGCAACATATACATAACCATAGGTAGTGGCAATCATACCGATGTCCTTCTTCTTGATACGCTTACCCTGAGCGGCAAACTGTGCGATGGCACCAAGCGGAGTAGCCTTTGAAGCCTGACCACCGGTGTTAGAGTAAACCTCAGTATCGAGAACGAGGATGTTTACATCTTCACCACTTGCAATAACGTGGTCGAGACCACCGTAACCGATGTCGTAAGAAGCACCGTCACCACCGATGATCCACTGGCTGCGCTTTACGAGATAGTGGTCGAGGGTCTGCAGTTCCTGACATACAGGACAACCCTTGGCAGCGCTCTCAGCAATCAGCGGCTTCAGCTTAGCGGCTGCAGCCTTAGAAGCGTCGGCGTCATCCTTGCCAGCAATCCACTCGCGGGCAGCTGCCTTGTATTCCTCAGAAACCTTGTCGCTCTCGAGCATCTCACCCAGCAGCTTCTCTACGCGCTCCTTCATCTTCTTGTTACCGAGCACCATACCGAGACCAAACTCGCAGAAGTCCTCGAACAATGAGTTGTCGAAGGCTGGACCCTGACCCTTGGCGTTGGTGGTGTAAGGAGTAGAAGGAATAGATGCTGAATAGATAGATGAGCAACCGGTAGCGTTGGCAATGATCTCACGATCACCGAAGAGCTGAGAAATCAGCTTTACGTATGGAGTCTCACCGCAACCAGAGCAAGCGCCAGAGAACTCGAACAGAGGCTGAGCGAACTGAGAGTTCTTAACATTGCTCTTGATGTCAACGAGATCCTGCTTGCTGGTAACCTTCTTTGTGAGGTATGTCCAGTTGGCAGCTTCCTTCTGCATGTCAGCGTTGTCGGGATTGAACGGAACCATAGTGAGAGCCTTGCCGAGCTTTGGATTGCCTGGGCAGACATCAGCACAGTTTCCACATCCGAGACAGTCAAGAACAGATGGCTCGATAACGAAGTGCATGCCCTTCATGGCTGCAGGAGCCTTCATCTCGAGTGATTCGCCCTGATAGCCACCAGCGAGTTCCTCGTCAGTCATAACGAACGGACGGATAGCTGCGTGAGGACAAACGTAAGAACACTTGTTACACTGGATACAGTTAGCAGGGTTCCAAGCAGGAACGAATGCCTCTACACCACGCTTCTCATACTGGGCAGTACCAGTCATCCAAGTACCGTCAACAGTGTCGTGCTTAACGAAGTCTGAAACCTTCAGCAGGTCACCTGCCTGAGCGTTGATAGGACGAACGAGTTCCTTAACAAATGCTGGAGCGTCGTCTTCCTTAACTGCGTCATCAGCGAGATTAGCCCAAGCTGGGTCAACAGCGAGCACCTTGTACTCACCACCACGGTCAACGGCTGCGTAGTTCATGTTGACAACGTCCTCACCCTTCTTACCGTAAGACTTAACGATGAACTTCTTCATCTGCTCGATGGCAAGGTCAACGGGGATAACCTCAGAAATGCGGAAGAATGCCGACTGGAGGATGGTGTTGGTACGGTTGCCCAGACCAATCTCCTGTGCAATCTTGGTAGCGTTGATATAATATACCTTGATGTTCTTCTGTGCGAATACACGCTTCACCTTGTTAGGAATGAAGTTGATGAGTTCCTCGCCGTCGAAGATAGTGTTCAAGAGGAATGAACCGTTTTCACGGATACCACGTGTAACGTCGTACATGTGCAGGTAAGCCTGAACGTGGCATGCTACGAAGTTAGGTGTTGTGATCTGATATGTAGAGCGGATAGGCTCGTCGCCGAAGCGGAGGTGTGAGCAAGTGAAGCCACCCGACTTCTTCGAATCGTAAGAGAAGTAAGCCTGGCAGTGCTTGTCGGTGTTCTCACCGATGATCTTTACAGAGTTCTTGTTGGCACCAACAGTACCGTCAGCACCCAGACCAAAGAACTTGCACTCCTGGATTGACTGTCCACCAAGAGCCATCTCCTCAACCTCAGGCAGTGAGGTGAAGGTAACGTCGTCAACGATACCAACAGTGAAGTGGTTCTTTGGCTCGGGCAACTCGAGGTTGTTGAATACAGAGATAATCTTGGCAGGAGTAACGTCGGAAGAACCAAGACCGTAGCGACCGCCAACGATGAGAGGACGATTCTCAACATCGTAGAATGCGCTCTTCACGTCAAGATACAGAGGCTCGCCTTCTGCACCTGGCTCCTTTGTACGGTCGAGCACTGCTATGCGCTTGCAGCTCTTTGGAACGGCAGCGATGAGGTGCTTTACAGAGAATGGACGATAGAGGTGAACGCTGATCATACCTACCTTCTTGCCCTCCTTGAGCAGGTGGTCGATAGCCTCGCGGGCTGCCTCGGTGGCAGAACCCATAAGGATGATAACATTCTCGGCATCCTCTGCTCCGTAGTAGTTGAAGAGGTGATACTCACGACCAGTGATCTCAGAGATCTTGCCGAGGTAATACTCAACAACCTCAGGCACCTTGTCATAGTACTGGTTACAAGCCTCACGGTGTGTGAAGAATGTCTCAGGATTCTCAGCTGTACCACGTGTGACAGGACGCTCGGGAGAGAGAGCGCGGTCGCGGAATGCCTTGATGTCTGCTGGATCTACCAGTGGAGCGATGTCGTCCTGGTCCATAACCTCAATCTTGTGATACTCGTGAGAAGTGCGGAAGCCATCGAAGAAGTTAACGAATGGAACCCAAGTCTTCAGAGTAGCGAGGTGAGGAACGGCTGTAAGGTCCATAACCTCCTGAACAGAACCAGAGCAGAACATTGCGAAACCTGTCTGACGGCAAGCCATCACGTCCATGTGGTCACCGAAGATACAGAGAGAGTGTGAAGCCAGTGTACGTGCCGAAACGTCGAACACGCATGGCAGCAGCTCACCAGCAATCTTGTACATGTTTGGAATCATCAGCAGCAGACCCTGCGATGCAGTGAATGTAGTAGTCAGGGCACCAGCCTGCAGAGAACCGTGAACGGCACCAGCAGCACCACCCTCTGACTGCATTTCCTGTACGCTAACTGTCTGACCCCACAAGTTCTTGCGTGTGCGGGCCGACCACTCGTCAACATGCTCCGCCATTGGTGATGACGGTGTGATAGGATAGATGGCAGCTACTTCTGAGAACATATAGCTCACGTGAGCGGCAGCCTCATTACCATCACAAGTGATAAATTTTTTTTCTTTAGCCATTTGTTGTTGATATTAAAAAATTAAACTTGTCTCTTATATTATAAATAATGTGTATCGCTTTTCTTTTCAATAGAGGAAGCCGAGCATCCAAAGCGGTATCTGGTTGCCGAAGCCTATCTCTGTGTTGTATCTGATATAATAGGTGTCGTTTGACACGCGCGTCTTGCGAACGGCAGTGGCATCTGTCACCTTGAACTTCAAGTCTCCGTCAACGACGAACGTGTTGTCGTGCAAACGTTGATTCACCTTGTGGTCTTTCCACATCGAGTTCACAAAGAATGTCTCCATCACCTCTTGCTTGTCCACCTTAATGGGATAAATGGCATACATCAGGTTGGTGTTGTGCATCATCACCTTCGTGGGCTTCTTCGGGAAAGATTGTCCCTCGGGATATATCATATTGATAAGACGAGCATCGGCAAGGTATTTTATGTAGTTCATCACCGTAGCACGACTTGTCTCTATCTCTTGTGCCAGCATGCTGACATTGGGTGCTATTGTACCTTCGACAGCAAGCTGGTAGAACAGCTTCTTTATCTTAGTAAGATATTTCAGTTCGATTTGTTTTATCAGAAGTATATCCACTTCTATCATCATGTTCATCGTCTTAAGCAGATTCTCCGAGTAGTTTCGCTGCTCTTGATAGAATGGATAAAAGCCATGGTGGAGATAGTCCTGGAAATATTTCATCGGCGACACCTTGGGTAATATCATCTTCGCAATCTGCTCGTGCCCTGTGAGTATCTCATCAAGCGTATATGGCTTCATCGAGAGCCCTGTCTGGAGATTGAGAAACTCCCTAAAAGAAAAGCCCCTGAGATTATAACTCTTCACTATGGCGTTCAGCTCGGGATTCTCTTCCTTCAGCCTCATCACGCTCGATCCAGTGAACACAATCTTCAATCCTGGATACAGGTCATAACAGCGGCGCAGCTCCTGACTCCAGTCCGAACGCTTGAACACCTGATCCACCAGCAGCACTTTTCCTCCTCGGCGATAAAACTCGCCTGCAAAATCCACCATGCTACGTCCCTGGAAGTAGAAATTGTTCATGTTCACATAGAGACATTGACGGTCGCCTGTATGGAAATGCTCCTTGGCATATTGCAACAGAAAGGTCGTCTTGCCGACACCTCGCGTACCTTTGATGCCTATCATACGGTCGCTCCAGTCTATCTCATCCATTAGGGTGCGACGGACAGTAGCATTGGTATGCTCCACAAGATATGTATGTGTCCTGAAGAATTCTTCCATTTCTTGTCTCTCTTCTACTTTGTTTTCTAAGTTGGTGCAAAGGTACAACTTTCTTCGTAATTTGCAAAGTGTATATAGCAAAAACTTGAAAAAAAGTATTAATTTTCTCTTATTTTGAATAATAATCCGTTTTTTAGTCGTAGTTTTGCACTCAAATTCGTATTTTTACATCAACGACGCAAGAGAAATGACACTTCACATATTCAATCCCGAGCATGACATCGCCCTTGCCAACGGACAAAGGAGAATCACACCGCCGCATGCGGCAAGACAACTTCACGCCGACCTTGGCTTTATTCCCGCCTTCTGGGCCGACCAAGGCGACACGGTTTTGGTTGACGACTGCCAACATGCCACTCGAGCCTATGCCAAGGTGAGAATGATGGCAAAAAGACTTTTTGGACTGGAGACACACGATGTGACGTTCCGCGAGTTGACATCGCTTCGTGACGCTATTCCCCAGAGCATCGACCCATGGGGATGGGACTACACCTTGAAAGCCATCCTCAGACAGCATTTGCCTAAAGGTGTCCAACTGCCGTCTGATAACGAACTCAACTTAATAAGGAACATGTCTCACCGATCTACGGCTCTATATCTGCTTCAGGCTCTCCGCATGGAAAACACCATCGGGGAGATGCGTCTGGCAGAAACACAAGACGAGCTCCTTGGATATGTGGCAGATTTTCAGGGGAAAGCGGTGCTGAAAGCGCCATGGAGCAGCAGCGGTAGAGGAGTGAGATTCGTGGATGGCGACATCGACCCGCACATGCTCGACTGGACGGCAAACGTAATAGCGAAACAAGGCGGCATCATGGTGGAACCGATGTACAACCGAATCATCGACTTCGGCATGGAGTTTACAAGCCTCGGCGACGGCACTGCCAGATATGCGGGACTGTCGATCTTCACCACCTCACACGGCGCATATTCGGGCAATATCATTGCCACCGAGACTCACAAGAGAGAGATGCTCGCCCGCTATATCGACCCGTCGCTGCTCGACGCCGTCCGCACTCGTGTCTGCTCGTCCGACTTCTCCTGCATCACGTCACGACACCAAGGAGCTTTCGGCATCGACATGATGATTGTGGGCACAAAGACGGGCAACGGATATCTGCTGCACCCTTGCGTGGAGATCAACCTGCGGCGCACCATGGGACATCTCGCCCTTCAGTTCACACCCCCCGACGACGATATCGAAGGCGTGATGCAGGTGGTGTATGAAGGCAAATTCAAACTGAGGCTCAAAGCCTCTACGCAAGAAACAAGACAAACTTTAATATAAAAAACATTATGAAACTAATCTCTATCATTTTCGTTGCAGCTCTCATCGCTACAACTGACGCACAAGACAACTACAAGTCGAAGGTATGGTCGCCCGACAATGGAGACGGCACCTTCACCAACCCCGTAATCAACGCCGACTACAGCGACCCCGACGTGTGTGTAGGAGCCAGCGGCGAAGATTATTACATGACTGCCAGCTCTTTCCAATGCATTCCCGGACTGCCTGTCCTGCACAGCCGCGACCTCGTCAACTGGAAGATCATCAACTATGCCGTAAGCTCACTGCCCGACAATGACACTCCACAACACGGCGGTTGTATCTGGGCTCCAAGCATACGATATCACAATGGTTATTATTATATCTACTGGGGCGATCCTGACCGTGGTGTGTTCATGGTAAAAACCAAGGATCCCGCTGGCAGATGGGACGCACCAGTATGCGTGATCGAGGGAAAAGGAATGATCGACACCACTCCACTGTGGGACGACGACGGACGATGCTATCTTGTCAACGGATGGGCCGGCAGCAGAGCTGAGTTCAAAAGCGTGCTCACCGTGAGGGAACTCAGTGCCGATGGCACTCGCGCCATTAGCCAGCCCGTCATTGTCTTCGACGGCAACAACGAACACCATACCGCCGAAGGTCCGAAGTTCTATAAGCACGACGGTTACTATTGGATAATGTGTCCCGCTGGCGGCGTGGCTACCGGATGGCAACTCGCCATGCGTTCCAAGAGTCCCTACGGACCATACGAGCACAAAACCGTCATGGCTCAGGGCAACACCAATATCAACGGGCCTCATCAGGGCGGATGGGTCCACACCAGCCAGGGTGAAGACTGGTTTCTGCATTTCCAAGATAAAGGTGCTTATGGACGTGTCGTTCATCTCAATCCCGTGACATGGACCAAGGGATGGCCGGTGATGGGCATTGACCGCAACGGCGACCTCTGCGGCGAGCCCGTCAGCGTTTACCGCAAGCCAAAGACGGCATCGCCTGTAACCGTCGTCAACCCCGTAGAGAGCGACGAGTTCGACTCTACCACACTCGGACTGCAATGGCAGTGGCACGCCAACTACCAACAGAAGTTCGGCATGCCTACATCTAACGGTTTCTTCCGAATGTACACACATAAACTCTCACCCGACTTCAAGAGTCTGTGGGAAGCACCTAACCTGCTGCTGCAGAAGACGCCGGCTGACACTTTCACCGCAACGTCAAAGCTCACCTTTGCAGCCAAGAAAGAAGGACAGTATGGCGGCATCATCATGATGGGACGCGACTATTCGGCTCTCGTGGTGCGTCGCGTCGGCAACGAGTTTCAGCTACAGCAACTCACCTGCTATGGCGCTGACCACGGCAAGACCGAGATCGTCAAGACACTCGCCACCTTCCAGCCGTCAGCAGCCGACAAGATAGACTACGATCCTGCCATATACCGCACCATATATCTCCGACTCAAAGTCAGCGAAGGCGCAAAGATGACATTTGCTTATAGCATCGACGGAAAGAGATACAAGGCGTGTGGCGACGAGTTCCTGATGAAAGAGGGCAAGTGGATAGGCGCAAAGTTTGGCTTCTGCGCCGAGGAACCTGCCGGCAAGGGAGTCATGGGCTTTATGGATATCGACTGGATAAGAATAGACAAATAACTCATAAACAAATTATTATGGCAACACCACACATTTCCGCAGCAGAGGGCGACTTCGCCAAGACCGTCCTCATGCCAGGCGACCCGCTAAGGGCAAAATTCATAGCAGACACATTCCTCGAGAATGCGAAGTTAGTAACATCCGTACGCAACACCCTCGGATATACCGGCACCTATAAGGGCAAGCCTGTATCTGTGATGGCAAGCGGCATGGGCATGCCAAGCATAGGCATCTATTCGTACGAGCTCTTCAGCTTCTACGGCGTGGAAAACATCATCCGCATCGGGTCAGCCGGCAGCTATCGCGACTGGCTCAACGTCATGGACGTCACCCTCGTTGAGACTGCTGTCAGCGAGTCATCTTACGCTAAGGTGCAGGGCGGATGCAACGACAAGGCCATCAAACCCAGCCAGGACATCAACGATCTTATCAAACGTAAGGCAGCTGAGTTAGGCATCACATGCAAACCGTCTGTTGTCCACTCCAGCGATGTCTTCTATGGAGATCCGTCACAAGGATCATGGCAGGATATAGCCGAGCGTACCGGCGGCGACTGCGTGGAGATGGAGAGCTTTGCTCTCTTCCACAATGCCAACATGTGCGGCAAGAGGGCTGCATGCCTTCTCACCATCAGCGACTCGTTTATCAACCACATCGAACTGTCGTCAGAAGAACGTCAGAACTCTTTCCGAGAGATGATGGTTCTCGCTCTCGAGACTGCCATTGCATTGTAATTCAAATCTGAAGTACTTATTATCTGAAGTTAAAGAAGTTAAAGAGATAGTCTTTTCGCTTCGGAGATTGATGTTTTCTCGGCTCGAACATACATCTTTTACTTCTTTAACTTCCAAATAATATTTAACTTCCATAATTTACTCACACCTAATTGTAACAGAATTGTAACATCAGATTAGCGTTGTTGTAATATTTCGGTTGTACCTTTGCAGCCGAAATATTTTTGTTTTACACACTAACTGATATGAAAGAAAGAAAACGTATTCTGGCCACTGCGGCAATAGCCATGATAGCAACGACAAGTGCCATGGCACAGAACGACAACAAGGCTAAGACACAAATGCTTACGCCTGAGATTCACGGCACTATACGCGGAAAATATGAATACCAGACAGAAGATGGAGAAGGACGCTTTGAAGTAAGAAACGCGAGAATAAGCGTCACGGGAAAGGTGATCGACGCCGTGAGCTACAAGGCTGAGATAGACCTCTCTGACGAGGGAAAGATAAAGATGCTCGACGCTTACACCAAGGTGACACCGGCTGAGCGACTCGACTTCAAGATCGGACAGTTCCGTGTGCCTTTCACCATCGACGCCCATCGTTCGCCTCATCAGCAGTATTTTGCCAATCGCTCGTTCATCGCTAAACAGGTGGGCAACGTGCGCGACGTAGGTGCTTCCGTTGCCTACAAGCTGAAAGGGGCATGTCCGCTGATACTGGAAGCGGGACTGTTCAACGGTTCGGGACTGACCGATCAGAAAGACTATTGGACAAAGTCCATGAACTTCTCTGCTAAGGCTCAGGTGCTGATTCCCAGTGGCTTTAACCTGATGCTGAGTGCACAGAAAATCACACCTGGACGTCACATCGTGATGATGTATGACGGAGGCGTGTATTGGCATGCAAGGGGATGGCATGTGGAAGCGGAATATCTCTTTAAGCACTATAGCGACAATGCTTTCGCCAACGTCCACTCGTTTGACTCTTTCGCATGCTACGACATCAACTTGAAAAACAAAAAGAGTCTTGTAAAAAAGGTGTCGCCACTGCTGAGATACGATATGATGACCGACCATAGCGACGGAAAGAATGCCGACGACGAGGGAAAACTGACCATCACCGACTACAAGCGTCATCGCATCACCGGCGGACTGACCATTAGTCTAGCCACGCCGTTTGTTTCCGATATCCGCGTCAACTACGAGAAATACTACTATTGCGACGGAGCGATGGCGAAACCTTCTGAAAAAGACAAGATTGTAGTGGAGTTCATGACCCGGTTCTGAACAACATCAAAGACATGAAAACCCATGAATGGAGCGGTAAACGGGACTCGAACCCGCGACCCTCGGCTTGGGAAGCCAATGCTCTACCAACTGAGCTATTACCGCATTACTGAAGCATAAAGGAAACGACGTGGCTGTCATTTTCTTGTGCAAAGGTACGATAAAAATTTTGAACAGGCAAATCTTATGTGTTAAAATTTGCATATAACGCTATGTTTGTCTTTTTTTGTCACACTTTCATCAGGTCAGATATTATCATATCGCTCACATACCAACCGTCATGCGCAAGACGCAGCGTGTTGGCGTCATGCTCAAGCAACGATGAGTCAACATATCGGCGGGCGCTCTTCAGGCAATAGTCAACGGCATCGCTGCCAAAGCGCTCGCCTAACTTCTTCAGGTCGATGCCTTCGCTGGTGCGCAGCGCAAGCATCACCATGTCGTTATATAGCTCCCGCTCCGTGAGCGACTCGCTCTCATAGGCACATTCGCCTCGTTCCACCTTATTTATATATATAGGAAGATCGGAGATGTTCCAGAGCCGGCGCGTTCCGTCATAGGAGTGGGCCGCCGCGCCAATGCCAAGATACGGCTCGCCAGTCCAGTAACCGCTGTTATGCAGCGAGCGCCCTCCCCGACGTGAGAAGTTGCTCACCTCATAGTGTTCGTAGCCTAATGCCGACAAGCGGGCTATAAGACCATAGTACATCTCTCGGGTGAGTTCCTCGCTCGCCTCGCTCACCTCGCCGCGAAGAAGCATGTCATAGAGCGGCGTGCTTTCCTCATAGGTGAGACAGTAGGCCGAGATATGTTCTACGTCAAGAGCCAGCGCCTCGTCGATGTCGTGATTCCAGTCGGCTAATGTCTCGCCGGGAAAACCATACATGAGATCTACGCTAATGTTGGCTATGCCGGCATCACGCAACCGTGCCACAGCCTGCGCCACATCGGCCGCCTTGTGACGACGGCGAAGAAAACGGAGACGGTCGTCGTCAAAGGTCTGGGCTCCCATGCTCACCCTGTTGACGGGCAATGCCGACAACTGACGCACAAAGTCAGCGGTGACGTCGTCGGGATTACACTCAATGGTGACCTCGCGTGCCGACGAACAATCGATGGCAGAGAACAACCGTCCGAGTTCGTCTGCCGCCAAGGTGCTCGGCGTGCCTCCGCCGAGATATACCGTACGCCAAGCCCCGTCATAGTCCGAGACACGACGACGCAACTCTTGGATGAGCGCATCCACATAACGACGACTCATTGAGAAGAGCGCCGTGGAATAGAATCCGCAATACACGCAACGCGACTTGCAAAATGGGATATGAACATAAAGACCTGCCATTTTTCTTGAATTTTAATGCAAAAGTACTAATTTTATTTAATAAATGCAAGTTTCTGCCACTGTTTCTTTGGTCATCTCAAAAAAAACCACTAACTTAGACCCCCGATAACTAAAATCAGGAAGAACCTAATAGTATTCACTTTTAAAAAAACAATCAGATATGAAAGTATATCAGACAAGTGAAATCAAAAACATTGCACTGCTTGGCAGTGCGGGTAGCGGCAAGAC
>SAMEA3663028__coassemble_334_pt1 | contig 19729 bp, 18 predicted proteins | sample SAMEA3663028__metabat2_high_PE_022 | metagenome-assembled genome bin SAMEA3663028 (sample SAMEA3663028) | pig gut metagenome | biome: pig gut; feature: pig-associated habitat; material: faeces | place: France | collected 2012 | reverse complement strand
TTAGCCTATGCCAACCAGTCGTGCTCCACTGAGGCGCCCGCCATTGGCTATTCCACGGTTTATCCTCTGAGCATGTTCCTTCGCATATTCACGGCACAAGTAATAATATTGTTGTGCTGCGGGGCATAAGAAGAAATAAAAACAATAAATAACAATAATAATAAACGTACACAAATGAACAAATTCAAATTACTGTTAGGTACACTGTTGCTGGCAGGAAGCTCGCTGATGCATGCTCAGGTAGAAAAGAGCATAAAGATCAATGAGGTACTAACGGACAACACTGAGAATCTGCAGGATGAATACGGTCAACGTGAGGCGTGGGTAGAGATTGCCAATGTGTCGTTCACGACATACAACATCCGTGGCATGTTTATCACCACCGACCGCTCTGTCCTCAATCCCCAGATGAGTGTGCCAGAGCGCATGAAGCGCATGAGTGTCATACCAAATGGCGACCCCCGTACATCTCTCGGCGGACGTCAGCATTTGGTTCTCTTTTGTAACAGCCAACCGTCAAAAGGTTCGCTCCATCTCGACTTGAAGATCGAATCCGGAAAACCTACATGGCTTGGTCTCTACAGCGGAAATGCAACGCAGCTCATCGACTCGGTCACCATTCCGGCTCTTGAGCCAAACATCTCATTCGCGCGCCAGAAAGATGGCTCGGAGAATTGGGTTGTCAAGCAGCTCGGCCATGTGACTCCTGGCATTTCAAACATGACAGACATCGTTGAGACAAAGACAGCTAAACTCAAGCGCGAGGACCCACATGGCTTCGGTATTACTGTGATGGCCATGGGAATCGTATTTTTCTGCCTTGCCTTGTTGTTCGTGTTCTTTACACTCTTCGGCCTCTTCATGAAGCATCGCTCTACAGTGGCTAAGATACAGCCCGTCAAGGCTGGAGTAAAGACAGTAGAGATGACAAAGGAAATAGGTCACAAGACCAATGTCATCCTCCAGGACGGCTTGAAGAGCAAGGGTATCGACAAGGAGGTTTACATTGCCGTCATCTCCATGGCTCTCAAGCAGTATCAAGACAATGTGCACGATGTTGAGAGCGGTATCATTACCATCAAGCCAAAGAAAACAGACTGGAACATGGAATTGCCACAGATGACACAGTTCCATGAATAAAACGATGGAAAAATTGAAGTATTGAAATGTAGAAATCGACAAAGTCAAATTTAAAGGTTTAAAAAAAATAAAGTATTAAAGACAATATGAACAAGTTTGAATATAAAGTACAAGGTGTTGACTATGAAGTAGAAATCGAGGAGATGGAAGGCAACATCGCCAAGGTATCAGTCAATGGTATCCCATTTGAGGTAGAACTCAAGCAACCCATCAATCCTGCAAAGGCAATATCACGTCCGAAGGTTGCCGCTCCGGCTCCAGCTCCGGCTCCAGCAGCAGCACCGGCGGCACGTCCTGCAGCCCCTGCAGCGTCCGCAGGCGCAGGCACAGCTGTCAAGGCTCCGCTTCCAGGCACCATCACCACGGTGAACGTGAAGGTAGGCGACAAGGTGAACGTAGGCGACACCGTTGTTGTGCTCGAAGCCATGAAGATGCAGAACAATATCGAGGCTGAGTGTGCAGGAACAATCACCGCCATTTTGGTTAATCCCGGCGACTCTGTAATGGAAGGCGCCTCATTGGTTACTATCGGTTAAAAAGATTCTGACGTATGGGATTTACAGATTTTATAGTTGAAAACTTTAATGAGTTTCTTACCTATACAGGCTTTGCCAACGCAACGGCAGGAAACCTCATTATGATTGTGGTAGGTGCTGTGCTCATCTATCTCGCAATCAAGAAAGACTTTGAGCCACTGTTGCTCATTCCTATCGGCTTGGGTATCATCCTCGGAAACATACCTTTCCGTGCCGATGCTGGTCTTGAAATCGGTTTGTATGAAGACAATTCTGTGCTGAACATCTTCTATCAAGGAGTACGTCAGGGCTGGTATCCGCCATTGGTGTTCCTTGGTATTGGTGCAATGACAGACTTCTCGGCTCTCATCGCCAATCCGAAGTTAGTGCTCATCGGCGCTTCAGCCCAGTTCGGTATCTTCGGCGCATATATGGTGGCATTGGCCCTCGGTTTTGAGCCAAACCAAGCTGCAGGTATCGCCATTATCGGTGGAGCCGACGGCCCTACGGCCATTTTCCTGTCTTCGAAGCTTTGTCCAAACCTCATGGGTGCCATTGCTGTATGCGCTTATTCATACATGGCTCTTGTACCTCTGATCCAGCCGCCATTGATGCGTCTGCTCACTACCAAGAAGGAGCGTGTCATCAAGATGAAACCAGGTCGTCAGGTTAGCCAGACTGAGCGCATCCTCTTCCCGATCATCGGACTGCTGCTGACCACCTTCATCGTTCCTTCGGGTCTTCCACTGCTCGGAATGCTCTTCTTTGGCAACCTACTGAAAGAGTCGGGAAAGACCACTCGTCTGGCAAAGACAGCTGGTTCGTCGCTTAACGACATTGTAGTCATGCTTCTCGGTCTTACCGTGGGTTGTTCTACCCAGGCAAGCGAGTTTCTGACACTGAACACTCTGTTCATCTTTGTCGTTGGTGCATGTGCATTCATGGTAGCTACAGCCAGCGGTGTCTGCTTCGTGAAGATCATGAACCTGTTCTTGCCAAAAGACAAGAAGATCAACCCGCTTATCGGTAACGCCGGAGTGTCGGCAGTACCAATGAGTGCTCGTATCAGTAATAATCTCGGACTTGAATACGACCGCCACAACTTCCTTCTCATGCACGCTATGGGACCAAACGTTGCTGGCGTCATAGGTTCTGCCGTTGCAGCCGGTGCCTTGCTCGGATTCTTGTCATAAACCATCAATATGTAGATGAGAGAGGAGTGTAAACAGCCTCTCTCATCTCGTTTTTTAAATACGCAATGAAACCTCAAATTGCCATTGTAGATTCCAATACTCTTGCCGCCATTGGCTTGAAGAATATCCTTCAGGGTATGATGCCCGTGATGCAGGTTGCCACTTTCGGGTCGTTTGCCGAACTGGAAGCAAATGACGCGGATGGATATTTTCACTATTTTGTGTCAATGCATATTGTACTGGAACATCGCCAGTTTTTTGTTGACCGTCGTCATAAGACCATCATCCTGACGTTGAGCAACGAGGCGTCGTCTCAGATCAATGGCTTTCATAGCTTGCTGTTAAACGTGCCGGAGAAGCAGTTGCTAAAACAGATACTCCAACTTGCCACCCATGCTCACCAAGGGGGACGGAATATTCCGAGCAATATCATGAAAATGGCGGAACATCCTGCCTTGACTGACAGGGAGACGGAGGTGTTGGCACTTATTGCCCAGGGCAATATAAACAAAGAGATAGCCGACACGCTCTCCATAGGCCTCTCAACAGTTATTACTCACCGCAAAAACATCATGACGAAGCTCAATCTGCGAAGTGTATCGGCTCTCACCATCTATGCTGTGACGCATGGATTTGTCGATATCAATAAGATTTAAGAAGTTAAGGAAGTTTAAGAAGTTAAGGAAGCTTCTTCCTTAACTTCTTAAACTTCCCATTTTTTAATACTTCCCCAATTACCTCCCCAAACTTGATTCAATTATCTGCAGTATTCTCTCGGCAGTGCGTCCGTCCCAACGGTCGGGTAGGGAAGACGATTTCCATCTGTTAGCCTCTATGTCGCCCAATGCCATTTCCATTTTCTCAACATCATATCCAACAAGCAGATTTGTGCCTTTGGTGATGGTTTCAATGTGTTCGGTGTAGTCGTTCAGCGTGATGCATGGGATATTGTTGAAGGTGGCCTCTTCCGCAATGTTTCCCGAGTCGGTGATAATGCCCTCCGCATGAGAGGTGAGATAGCCGAATTCAAGATAGCCCATACTGTCCACGACGAGTATGTTTGTCATCCTCTGACACATATTTGAGATTTTCTCTTTTGCCACTCCCCGAAGTGGGGCGATGATGTATTTCCCGTTGACACTGTTGTTCAGCGTGGTAAGCATCGACAACAGATACGCCTCGTCGGAAAGGAGAGCCTTGCGGTTTACGGTCAGCACATAATAGTCGCCATCCTTTATCTTCTTGTCGTCAAGAAGTGTGGGACGTGAGAATCGTGAGTAGTTGTGGCGTAAGGTGTCGATGATGATGTTTCCCACCATATACGTATTCTGCAGTTCAGCGCCTTCCTTGCTAAGTATGCTGTTAGCCATGGTTCCAGCGGTAAATAGCAAGTCGCTGAGTCCGTCGATGACCAGACGGTTCACCTCTTTCGGCATATTGAAATCAAACGAGCGTGTTCCGGCGACGAGATGAGCCAGTCGCACGCCTCTTTTTTTGCATACGATGGCAACGGCCATGGTAGAAGCCAAGTCATCGACGACAATGACGATGTCGGTCTTGTGCTCGTCCAAGTATTTGTCAAATTCGCCCATCACTCGCCCCGTCAGTTCGTTGAGTTTCTCGCAGTCAACGCCGAGATAGACGTTAGGCATGCGTAATCCAAGGTCGCTGAAGAGCATGGGCTCGAGTGTAGAGTCGATAGGTGTGCCTGTATAGATGAGGTCGTAACCTATCGCCTTGCCTTCGTTTCGCGCTTTTTCACAAGCCCAAACGAGAGGAGCCAGTTTTACGAAGTTTGGCCTGGCTCCTGCCACCATTGTAATGTTTGTCATAGCTATGTTGTATTATTGTTTATTCAAGTGGCTTAATCACACATCATATTTGCTTTTGTGTTTCTTCGCTTTTTGCGGTGCCATGTTTGAGTATCCGGTACGTGGGCTCTTCACTCCTTTATACGATTGCCAACGCTGGCGAATCTTCCTCACGTAGTCTTCCGTTTCAGTTCCTCTCATATAGCCGTGACGCACTACGGGGTCTTGGTAAAACTGAGGGTTGCTGAGTTTCAGAACATATTGGCTCACATCGTTCCACGAGTGTTTGTTGCCGCCATATTTCTCTGTCAACGCCATCGCGTCTCTGATGTGATGATAACCGCCGTTGTAGCTTGCCATTACAAAGTTCTGCCGTTCGTAGCGGTCTCTGATGTCTGAGAACTTGCCTTCAAGCTGTCCGAGATATTTGGCGGCTGCCGCGATATTGCTTTCCGGGTCGTGTATCTTATCGCGCGGCAAGCCGAGATGGTCGGCTGTGGCAGGCATTATCTGCATCAGTCCCTGAGCCCCTGCCCACGAGCGTGCCTTAGGGTCGAAAGTTGACTCCTGATAGCATTGGGCGGCCATGAGTTTCCAGTCCCAGCGTATAGGTTGGCAGTAAGTCATGAAGAGTCCGTCGTAACGCGATATTATTCCTCCCTTGCGGTTGAGCATCGGCGCATAGACGTGTCTTACCACGCTACGCGTGCTCAGCAGGAAGTCTTCTTCCTTCTTCACCTCAGCCATTATCATCGGGTTGTACCACTCTTTTAGCGACTGCGCCAACTTCACCTTTTCGCCGTTCACTGCCCATTGTCCTATGGAGTCGTTTCCGGCTCCGCAAAAGACCATCATGTCTATCGAGTCTTTTGTAAGCACGACTTCCTTTTTCTTCAATGGGAATGCCACGATGTCGGCGTCGCCAGATACAAGTCTTCTTATCATCTCCATCGTGTCCCTGCACAGTTCCACCCTTATGCCCACGCCAATCTTTTCTGCATACCGCTGGGCCATCATATAGTGTAGTCCTAACTGCTTTCCGCGATGGTCGTAGTATGTGGTGGGTCCGCTGATGGTGGCGACGATAATCTCGCCGTTGGCCACTATCTGGTCGAGGTCGAAACTGTCGCCTGAGGGGATGGTGTCGGTCACTTCACCCCAGGGCGTGACCACCTTTCCCTCTTTGCTTTTTCCGCACGAGCAAAGAGAGGCAGCTGAGCATAAAACGATGCAAGCGAATGTCAAAAGAGGTACTTTTCGCCTCATTTTTCTTATTTTTATCAACAAAATCGTATTTTTTGGTTGCAAAAGTAACAAAATTCTTGCACAATCTATCATTAATTAGTAATTTTGCATCGTGATTTTCAAAATATAAATATAATTTAAGTATGTTACGTATAGCAGTACAGTCAAAAGGTCGTCTTTTTGAAGACACCATGAATCTGCTCTCAGAGGCAGACATCAAGATCAGTTCAAGCAAGCGCACGTTGCTGGTGCAGTCGTCAAACTTCCCACTCGAAGTGCTTTATCTTCGTGACGACGACATCCCACAGAGTGTGGCTACAGGTGTCGCCGACATAGGTGTTGTCGGCGAGAACGAATTTGTTGAACGTGGCGAAGACGCTGAGATCATCTCTCGTTTGGGATTCAGTGCTTGTCGCCTGTCGTTGGCCATCCCCAAGGATATTGATTATCCGGGGCTTGAGTGGTTCAACGGAAAGAAGATTGCTACTTCATATCCTGGCATACTTCGACATTTTATGGAAAATCACGGCATAAAGACTGAGATTCACGTCATCACGGGCAGTGTGGAAATCTCTCCGGGCATCGGCCTTGCTGACGCTATCTTCGACATAGTCAGCAGCGGCTCGACCCTCGTAAGCAACAACCTCCGCGAGGTGGAGGTGGTGATGCAGAGCGAGGCCTTGCTGATTGGCAACAAGAATATGGACGCTGACAAGCGCAGGACGCTTCAGAAGATGCTTTTCCGTTTCGAGGCCGTCCGCAGCGCCGAGGACAAGAAGTATGTACGAATGAATGTCCCCAAGGCTCGCCTGCAGGAGATAATCGACGTGTTGCCGGGACTGAAGAGCCCAACCATCATTCCGCTTGCTGACGAGGAGTGGTGCTCGGTTCACACGGTGCTCGACCAGAAGCGTTTCTGGGAAATCATCGGCCGGCTCAAGGAGATGGGAGCACAGGGGATCTTGGTCACTCCTATCGAAAAGATGATACTCTAAGTATTGAAAGGATGATACATTAAGTATTGAAAAGATGATACTTTAAGACATGAAAACGTTTTTATATCCAGATAAATCGGTGTGGGCTTCGATAGTCGAACGCCCTCACCTTGATGTCTCGACGCTCACATCAACCGTGCAGACTGTGCTCGACGATGTGAAAGCACGTGGCGACGAGGCCGTGAAGGAATACGAACTGAAGTTTGACAAGGCAGTGCTGGAGCAGCTGGCCGTTACCCAAGAGGAGATGGACGAGGCAGAGACTCTTGTTGACGCCACCCTTAGGGAGGCCATCATCCTGGCTCACCATAATATAAAGGCTTTCCACGAGGCTCAGCGATTCTCTGAGGTGCGTGTAGAGACCCAACCTGGCGTGGAGTGCTGGCAGAAGAGCGTAGCCATCGAACGCGTGGGACTTTACATTCCTGGCGGCACGGCACCACTGTTCAGCACGGTGCTGATGTTGGCTACCCCGGCGAAGATAGCCGGTTGCGGCGAGATTGTGCTCTGCACACCGCCATCGTGCGAGGGGAAGGTGAATCCCGCCATTCTCGTTGCGGCGAGGGTGGCTGGCGTGAGCCGTATCTTCAAGGCTGGTGGCGTTCAGGCCATTGGAGCCATGGCATACGGAACTGAATCGGTGCCTAAGGTGTATAAGATCTTTGGTCCGGGCAACCAGTATGTGATGGCTGCAAAACAGCTGGTGAGCCTTCACGATGTGGCTATCGACATGCCTGCAGGTCCATCGGAGCTGTGTGTCATCGCCGATGCCAATGCCAATGCCGAGTTTGTGGCTGCCGACCTCTTGTCGCAGGCTGAGCATGGCACCGACTCACAGGTATTGCTGATCACCACGTCGGAGCCGATGGCGAAATCAGTGGAAGAGGCAATGGAGCGTCAGCTTGAACTCCTTCCGAGAAAGGACATGGCTCTCAAGTCATTAGACAACAGCAAGATCGTCGTAGTGAGAGACGACGATAAAGCCATTGAGCTTTCAAACATCTATGCTCCTGAGCATCTCGTCATCCAGACCGACAATTTCGAGACCCTTGCCACACGTGTAGTCAATGCGGGAAGCGTGTTCCTCGGACGGTATGCTTGCGAGAGTGCCGGTGACTATGCCAGCGGCACCAACCACACACTGCCAACACACGGCTATGCAACAGCCTATAGCGGCGTAAACCTCGACAGCTATAGCCGTAAGATCACATTCCAGCACATCAGCGAAGAGGGAATCAGCAGGATCGGGCGTGCCGTGGAGGCCATGGCTGCCGCCGAGTCGCTCGATGCCCACAAGAATGCCATGACTGTGAGACTGAAGGAAATATCCGGCAAGTGCTGATATGCTTGTGAACATCAAAATGATTCAATTATGAAAGAACTAAAAGAGTTGACAAGAGCCAATATTTGGAATCTTGCACCATATAGTTGTGCACGCAACGAGTATAATGGCAGAAACGCCAGTGTCTTCCTTGATGCCAATGAAAACCCATATAATGCTCCATACAACCGCTATCCAGATCCGCTGCAGCTGGAGGTGAAGAAGCTGTTGGCAAAGGTGAAACGCGTGCCCGAGGAGTGCATCTTCCTTGGCAATGGCAGCGACGAGGCCATCGACCTGATGTACAGATGCTTCACGGAGCCAAGAATAGACAATGTGGTTGCCATCGACCCTACTTATGGCATGTATAAGGTATGTGCCGACATCAACGATGTGGAATACCGTAGCGTCTCTCTCGACACCGACGGATTCAGTCTGAACGCCGACCGTCTGCTCTCTGCATGCGACAGAAACACTAAGGTCATCTGGCTCTGTTCGCCCAACAATCCCACCGCAAATGCCCTCGACCACGAAGAGATGGTGAAAATCCTCACCCACTTTGAGGGTATTGTGGTAGTTGACGAGGCGTATAGCGACTTCAGCAGCCAACCGTTATTCCGTCATGAGCTGGCAAAATATTCGAATATCGTAGTCCTGAACACTATGAGCAAGGCTTGGGCCTGCGCCGGCATAAGGATGGGTATGGCGTTCGCGTCAAAGGAGATCATCGACTTGATGAACAAGGTGAAATATCCATACAACATCAATGTCTTGGCTCAGCGTGAGGCCCTCGACATCCTCAAGGATCCATACGAGATTGACAAGTGGGTGCGCACCATATTGCTTGAACGCTCGCGAGTTATCGATGCCATAAAGTTATTACCCCTGTGCCGTAAAGTCTATCCCACCGACGCAAACTTCATACTCGTGGAGGTTGACGACGCTCAGAAGACATACGACTATCTCGTGTCGAAAGGCATTATTGTAAGAAATCGCAACAAGGTTCACCTTTGTCAAGACTGTCTGCGCATCACCATCGGTACAAAGACAGAAAACCAAGAACTCCTCGCTGCATTGCGTACAATGTAAGTCTTACTGACTCTTCTTTCGCCCTCACGGGCGAGATTTTTTTCTTTGACGGGCGCGATAATTTTAATCTGATGGGCACTGCACGGATTGTTTTTTCGACGCTGCAAAGGTTCGAGATTTCTCCGAGACGTGCAATAGTTGTCCTGAGTTTTGTACATGATTTGTCCCGAATTTTGTCGCGTCGGCACGTGTCATGTTTCTTGAAACGAGAGCCAATGAGAAGGATACACGTGTTGCTGCTTTGAAAAGGCTAGGGGAAGGAGACCGGGTCAAAGACTGATTGGTTTACTTTTCCAAACAAGTGTTATGTAAAATATTTCACGTTTGACAATGAATACAAGTTCCATTTGCCCTGTTATTCGGGCAAATGGAACTTGTATTCATTGTCAAACACCTCACGCGCGGTATTGATCTCAAGGAAGGTGGTGCCTCCGCCTTTGCCAAAGCTGCCACTAAGATAAGCCAGGCGGTCATCGAGTTCGAGGTAGCCCTTCTGACGGAGCATACGCACGGCGGCGAGAAACAGTTCTTGAGAAGAAATGTGTTCCTTTTGGTATACGGGGATGACACCATACGAGAGGTTGAGCCATCTCTGCAGTTTCTCGTTGTAGCAAATGGCAAGCACGGGGTTTGGTCCACGGAAGGCAGCTAAGTTGCGTGCCGTCTGACCAGTGGAACTGTCTGTGATGATACCCTTCACGTTCATGGTCTCTGTAGCTTCTATTGCGCTACGCGAAAGGAATTCCCTTACGCTACACTTGGGCGATATAGGAATGACGATGTCGTTTTCACGCACCTTGTCTTTTTCGGCCTGTTCGGCTATTTGCGCCATAGTGCGCACGGCCTCAACGGGATAGTCGCCTGTAGCCGTCTCGCCGCTGAGCATCAGCGCGTCAGTGCGATAGTAGATGGCATTAGCGATGTCGGTCACTTCAGCTCGTGTGGGGCGTGGGTTGTGGATCATGGTGTGAAGCATCTGTGTGGCCACGATGACTGGTTTCTTCGCTCTCACACATTTGCGAATGATACTCCGCTGTATGCCTGGGATGCGCTCTATGGGTACCTCGATGCCAAGATCGCCGCGCGCAATCATGATGCCGTACGACGCCTCGATAATCTCGTCAATATTGTCAACGCCTTCCTGGTTCTCTATCTTTGAAATGATCTTTATGTCGCTTCCACGCTCGTCGAGGATGTCCTGCACTGCTTTGACGTCAGAGGCATTGCGCACGAACGAGTGGGCGATGAAGTCGATGTCCATGTCAACGGCAAGGTTGATGTTCTGGATGTCTTTCTCGGTCAAGGCGGGGAGGTCGATATGTATGCCTGGAACGTTGACGCTCTTGTGAGAACCGAGGTTGCCTTCGTTCTGCACTTGGGCAATAACTGCCGGCCCGTTGATGTCAAGAACTTTCATGGCGAGGGCACCGTCGTCGAATAGGATGTCGTCGCCTATATGGATGTCTTGAGCGAAATTGCGGTAAGAGAGATTTATGATGTCATGCTCGGTGTCCATCTCTGGACGGCCGAATATCTTAACCACATCACCGGTATTATAATGTATGGGGGATTCGCATCCAGTAGTGCGGATCTCAGGACCCTTGGTGTCGATGAGAATACCTATGTGGTGCGACACCTCGCGCACGTTGTTTACAATGGTCCACATTCCCTCAGCTGAGGCATGTGCCGTATTCATTCTTACTACATTCATTCCAGCATCAAAGAGCTGGCGAATAAAATCCACACTACACCTGCGGTCGCTGATGGATGCTACAATCTTAGTCTGTTTCATTGCTATTCGTCGTCTAGTTAATGAATAAATTACCTAAATACGTCTGCAAAGGTAATGAAAAAAATCATAATAACCAAGAAATATGCAGACAAGATGGAAAAAAAGATGCCAAACACTCGCCACAGAGCATTTGACATCTTTTTTGAGGGCTAATTCTCGCCGACAAACTGCTTTATCCTTTGTTCTTCAGACAGCTTGCAGATGAGGAGCGTGTCGTCGTTTTCTGCCACTATATAGCCGTCAAGACCTTGGATGACGACAGTCTTTTCCTGTAAGGTATGGACCATACAGTTGTTTGACTCAAACATCTTGACGTTGTTGCCAATACATCCGTTGCCGTAGAAGTCTTTCTTGGTCAGGGTGAGCAGCGAGCCCCATGTGCCGAGGTCGCTCCAGCCGAAGTCTGCTGGGCAAACGAAGATCTCTTCCGCCTTTTCCATAATGGCATAATCTACAGAGATGCTTTGGCAGGTGGGAAACAGGCGGTCGATTTCCTCTTGTTCCCTGTCGGTTCCGTAAACGTTGAGCAGAGACTCAAACACTCTGGACATGACGGGCTGATAGACCCTGAAGGCATTGACGATGGTGCTGACGTTCCAGAGGAAGATGCCAGAGTTCCAGAAATAGTTGTTTTTGGTAATGTACATCTTCGCCGTCTCGAGGTCGGGTTTCTCACGGAAGGAGTCCACTCTGAATATCTCCTTGTTGCGCATCGAGCTGACGCTGAGGTCGGCCTGTATGTATCCGTATCCCGTCTCGGGGCGTGTGGGTTTCATGCCGAGGGTGACTATAGAGTCGGTCTCGGCGGTGAAATTCAGACACGACTTGATGACGCGTTGGAACTCCACGTTATTTGTCACTATATGGTCGCTTGGCGAGACCACAATGTTGGCTTTCGGATCGACAGACTTTATTCTCCAGCTGACGTAAGCGATGCAAGGAGCTGTATTACGTCTGCAGGGTTCGCATAGGATATGATTGGAAGGCAGTTCGGGGAGCTGCTCCCTTACGATGTCGGTATAATTTTTGTTGGTGACAATCCATGTGTTTTCAATGTCGCAAATGCCCGCGAAGCGTTCGACGGTCATCTGCAGCAACGACTTTCCGGTACCTAAGACATCGATAAACTGCTTGGGCATCTCGTTGGTACTCATGGGCCAGAATCGGCTTCCTATGCCACCGGCCATAATAACTAAATGGTTCTTATTCTTTGCCATACTCACATTATTTGTTTTAATGGTTCATGATGTTTGCTTTCTTTCTTTTTTCAATACAGCCCTTATCGCGAAATATCCCACGATTATCACGAAGACGACGAGGATGACGATCTTGATGTATTCCGAATACTCGTTTATTTTGTCTTCAAGCTGGCTTTCGGGTACGATGGAATGTAGATACCATCCCAAGGCGGCAAGCACTGCGTTCCATATTCCCGCGCCGATGGTGGTGTAAAGGAGAAACTTCCAGAAGTTCATCTTTGCTAATCCGGCGGGAACAGATATGAGCTGCCTAATGACTGGCAGGAGCCGACCGGTGAGTGTGGCCACAACGCCATGGTCGTCAAAATATTTCTCGCTCTTCTGCACTTTCTCCTCGTTGATTAGACATAGTTTTCCCCATTTGCTTCTTACGAAACTATAGATGATGGGCCTGCCGAGATAGTAGGCTGCCGCATAGTTTATGGCAGCTCCAAGGTCGGCTCCTATGGTGGCGAAGAGCACGACGAGGAAGACGTTCTGGTAGCCTGCGGCTGCGTGGTAGGCTGCCGGTGCGACGACGACTTCCGATGGGAACGGGATGACAGTGCTTTCGATAAGCATAAGAAGCAATATCGTGCCGTAGTTTAGATTTCCTAATAACGATGATAAATTCATATGGGATTTAATTGTTGTTTGTCTTTTTTATAGCATAATCATAATACTCCTCTGGGGTCATTCCCTCGGGGAAGAGGTGGTGTAGGGTCATAAAGGCCTCGTCGGAATTGCGTTCGACGGCTATCTTCAGATATTTCAGATATTCTTCTTCCTCACCCACCTCTAAACAGTACAAAGCATAGTAGGCAAAACCAAAGACCATGGTGTCGTCATCTAACGGGAAGTTGTCGCGCATGAGCGTATAGGCTGCTTTCTCGCAGTGATTCTCAAATAGCACCACGCTCACCTTCAGCGTGTCGGCTGGGTCGTAGTCGCCCTTGACAAGCAAGTCGGCCAACAAGAACAGCCCCTCCTTGTATCTGCCAGCCTCAAGCATAGCATAGCCTCTGAGAAGTTTTATGTGCTTGCTCTCAGCGTCTTCGCAATTTGCCTCGATCTTGTCGATATACTCCATTGCCTTTTCAAAATTACCCGTATGGCTGTACGCCAATGCAATATTCTCGTATATAGAACCGATGAATTCCGAATCGCAGCTTGACTTTGTTTCTGCCTTTAGATAAATGTCAAGGGCTTTGTAGTTTTTCGACATGTTCATGAGGCAATAGCCGATTTGCATTAAGCAGTTGACGTCGTTCTCATACGTCTTCAGATATTCGTAAAGATACTTTACCGCTTCGTCGAAATAGAATCTCTTCATCAACGCCTGGGCTTTGCACATCAGGCCTCCCGGGTTGCCGGGGGTGATGGCCAATGAATAGTCGCTGCTGTCGAGTGCTTCGTTGTAGTTGCCGTTAGTCAGCTGAGCAAAGGAAATCATGTTCCAGTATTTGTGCTGGAACGGATTCTTATCTATGAGACGGTTGAGAATCTCGATCACCTTGTCAATCTCGCCTAACAGTCCAAGCACCTTGATTTCGAGGTCTGCATATTCTTCAGTTCTCGTATTGTTAATTCTTTTCAGCCATTTGCTCGCTAGTTCATAGTAGGCATAATCCATAAAAAGGTAGATGGCGTCGATGACGCAATTGTCTCTGTCATCTTCTTCCGCGGCTTCAATGGCCTCGTCCAAAAGATGGCATGCGAGGCCAGGCTGTTCCTGGGAAAGGAGTATTTCTGCCTTGAGAAATTTGTAGTCAATCTCCTTGTCGGTCACTTTTTCAAGCAACTCCTCTGCTCTACTTATGTCGTTGGCGTCAATACATCTCCTTATTTTGTATGTTATAGGGCCTGGGGCACTGGGATAGAGGGAGAGGGCAAAGTCAGCTGTCTGCATGGCCTTGCCTCCCTCGTTCATGAGATTGTAATAGTCGATGATGTCCGTCAAGTCGTCGTCATCTAGGTATATTGGATGACCCGACTTGACAGAATCCTCGAATAATCTCAGTTTCTGTTTGAATTCTTCGTTGTTAAAGTATTCTTCGTCTATCTGCATTTATTTATTCATCTTTGCCCACGTGTCTTTTAATCCGACCGTGCGGTTGAACACGAGATGCTCTGGGGTAGAATCGGGGTCGATCGTAAAATATCCTATTCTCTGGAACTGTAGGAAGTCGCCGACTTTCTTCTCGGCAAGGTAGCCTTCCACATAGCAGTTATCCAGAACAGTCAGAGAGTTTGGATTGAGCAGCTCACGGAAGTCTCTGTCGTCGGCAGAAGGGTTCTCTACCTCAAACAGGCGGTCGTAAAGCCTTACCTCAGCTTTCTTGCAGTGGCCTACGCTCAACCAGTGGAGGGTGCCCTTCACCTTACGGTTGGCTCCTTCCATGCCGCTCTTGCTCGTCGGGTCGTACTCAGCATAGATCTCGACGACATTGCCTTCCTCGTCCTTCTTGCATCCCTTACATTTTATTATATATGCATTCTTTAGTCTTACTTCCTTGTCGGGCGACAGGCGGAAGAACTTCTTCGGAGCGTCCTCCATGAAGTCCTCACGCTCTATCCAAAGTTCACGGCTGAACGTGATGGTGTGTGTGCCGTCGGCCTCGTTTTCGGGGTTGTTTATGGCCTCAAGCTCTTCTGTCTTGCCTTCTGGATAGTTGGTGATAATGAGCTTCACGGGATTCAGCACGGCTGACACACGGCAAGCCTTCTTGTTGAGGTCGTCGCGCACGGCTGCCTCAAGGAGGGCGTAGTCGTTAAGAGCGTCAAACTTTGTGTATCCGATAGAGTCGATGAAGTTACGGATGCTCTGTGCCGAATAGCCGCGGCGACGCATTCCGCATATGGTAGGCATGCGAGGGTCGTCCCATCCGCTCACGAGCTTCTCATCTACAAGCGTATGCAGCTTGCGCTTGCTCATCACCGTGTATGTAAGGTTCAGGCGATTGAACTCTATCTGTCGTGGACGGTTGTCGGCTATGTTATCCGTCTCGCCATTCATCTCCTTGAGGAGGTCGATAAACTTGTCGTATAACGGACGGTGAGGCACAAACTCAAGGGTGCAGATGGAGTGAGTCACGCCCTCGAAGTAGTCGCTCTGTCCGTGAGCGAAGTCATACATCGGATAAGCGTGCCATTTCGTGCCAGTGCGATGATGCGGTATGTGGATGATACGATAGATTACTGGGTCGCGGAAGTGCATGTTGGGATTTGCCATGTCCAACTTCGCCCTCAACACCATCGAGCCTTCAACAGCATCGGGAGTGTTCATCAGTTCGAACAGTCGCAGACTCTCCTCCACGGGACGGTCACGGTATGGGCTGGCAATGCCCGGTGTGGTGGGCGTGCCTTTCTGCTGTGCTATCTGCTCCGAGGTCTGCTCGTCAATGTAAGCCAGGCCTTTCTTTATCAGCCATACGGCAAAGTCCCACAGCTTCTCGAAGTAGTCGGAAGCATAATAGACATTTCCCCACTTGAATCCAAGCCATTCTATGTCGTGAAGTATTGAATCAACGTATTCTGTATCCTCCTTAGAAGGATTGGTGTCGTCAAATCTCAAGTTGCAGACGCCGTTATTCCTGTCAGCCACACCGAAATCCATGCATATCGCCTTCGCGTGTCCTATATGGATGTATCCATTGGGCTCTGGCGGGAAACGTGTCTGAATGCGTCCTCCGTTCTTGCCTTTTTCCAGTTCGCCTTCTACAATCTGTTCTACGAAACTAAGATTTTTCTTCTCTTCGTTTTCTGTTGTCTTCTTTGTTTCCATTTCTTTAATGTTATGTGTCTCTGTTTTATTGTCGTTATTTCGTATATTTGTCTATTCCAGCCGCCTCATACCACTGCATCTTCTTTATGTTTTCATTGCAGTCGTAATAGGGCATTCCGTCCATCTTCTCCATCGGGAAATACATACTCATGCCGCCGAAATTGTCGTCGGTGACCGTAAAGTCGTCGGTCCATTGGTATGAGGTGATCCACTTGTTGCAGCGCTTCTTGTAAATCACGGCCGCGTCAAGCGCCTTCTCCCATTGGGTATAATGGTTTGTAGCCACATTGCGCTTCATGATGCTTCTTATATCATACATTATCGGGGTCTTGACGTTTTTCTTATCATACCATTTGAAATAATAAACAGCATCAGATGTGCTTACAGGGTAGGGGAGAGCCCCTGCCTCTATCACGCCCTTGGTGGCGGAAGCCAGGTCCTGCATGGCTGAGGTTTTGACTACCGACAAGGGCAACGTTATTTCTTCAGTATCATAATAATAGTGGTTTCCGATGTCGGCTATCTTGAAGTATGATGATTCTGAAAAATCAAACAAGTAAGGGACAATCTGCTTATAAGGGAAACCGACACTCGTCGTCTCTGCAGGACTTCCTATCAGGTAGTGTGTTGAGTTGCGGAGCTCGTACGCCACCTCGGCGCACTGAAGGAGGCAACAGTCGCCAATGATGTATTCAAACTTTAGGGGAAGAGATTCCAACACGGAGGCGAGGGTAGGGAAGTTAATCCATTTCGATGAGGTCTGCCCAGTCCCACTTTCACTGTCTGGACCATAGCCGCGGGTCTTGACACTGTCTGATTCGATAAACCAGCCAGTGGAATGTCCCCACAGGAGAAGTCCAAAATTATTTGACTTATGTTCATTCATGACAGAAGTCAACACCTCTTTCATCTCCGCAGGATCCGTCATAGTGAAATCTTTATCGTAATCCGTCCTCTTTTCCACAACGCCCTTTTTCACCTCGAGAATATATGGTTTCGCATATCGCTTGTCAACAATCATAACAAGGCGGCAGCTGTCGTCCAAATGCTCAGTGGCTGAAATGGCATCGTTCACATTCTCGTCAACGAAATCATTTAAGGAGTTGTCACCGGTGACATAAACAATCACGGTGTTTTCTTTCGACTCAGTGTCATCAGTCACTTCATTGTCTTCATTACAGCTGGCAAACAGCATAAATCCGCATAATACGGTTAATAAATATTTCATATAATCAACTTTTTTGTGCAAAGATACAATTTTTTTGTTATTAGTTTGTATCTTTGCACCTAAATTTGAAATATAACATGAAAAAACTGATATTATTGGCCTTTTTAGGCCTGTCAATTGCCGCAAAAGGGCAAAATTTGTATGAACAGTGTGAAGATACGTGTACACATGTACACGGAATAGACCTTAGTCACTACCAGGGTGAGGTGTTTTGGGAAACGGTAGGCGAAAACACAAAAATGGCATACGTTTATCTCAAGGCAACTGAAGGTGGCGACAGGATTGACGAAAGGTATGAGAACAACATTACGCTGGCTCATAAATATGGACTGAAGGTGGGCAGCTACCATTTCTATAGGCCGAAAACCGAGCAGCAAAAGCAACTCGAAAACTTCATGACGCAATGTCGCCCTGGGGAGCAGGATCTTATCCCCATGATAGACATAGAGACAAAAAGCGGACTCCCTACCGAGGAGTTTTGCGATTCTCTGTTGAAGTTTCTCGATTTAGTTGAGCAAACTTACAAGCAGAAACCTCTTTTATATACTTTTACAAATTTCTATAACAAATGGCTCGTGGGCAAAATCGACGGCTATCCGCTGATGATTGCCCAATACAACGACAAAGAACCCGTCCTCGCAGACGACCGTGAATATCTGATGTGGCAATATACGTGCAAAGGGCGTATCGTCGGAGTGAATGGTTACATCGATAAAAGCAGGTTTGTCGGACAACATGGGCTGAAAGAAATAAGGTATAGACATAAGTAAAGTTCAGACTTCGACATAAGTAAGTTCAGACTTCGAAACAAGTGACTCTAAAAGAAAAGAATAATAAATAAAAGAATAAATATGGCAATAATAAAATGTCCTGAGTGCGGCCATCAGGTAAGCGACAAGGCCGCTACATGTCCAAGTTGTGGAGTAGGCATTGCTGGGAACATCACAACGTGCCCGGAATGTGGAGAGATAGTCTTCAAGGATCTTACTCTTTGTCCCAACTGCCACTGTCCGTTAATCCAAGACAGCTCGACAACAGTCTCTGGCAATAGCAGGAATGGAACGGAAAAAGACGACGTGACAGGCGATTCTGATTCAAAGACAAAAGCACCACAGTCTGCAAGCACGGGAAAAAGTAAAAAGTCTTATACTCCCTGGGGCGTTTCGTTCATAATAGCCTTGGCTATTGTCTTCGTAGGACTCTATTTCTATAAATCGACGCAGATAAAGAACGAAATAGAGGCCTATCAAAACGCAATGACGAGTTCTGAACCGGCTGTACTACAAAACTACCTCGACATGTATGTCGATGCTCCATCAGAACACAGAGACTCGATAATAAGCCATCTGGAACAGCTGAAAAAGGTGGATGGCGACTGGACTAATGCCGTGACAAGTGGCTCTAAATCAGCTTTGTTGAGATACCTACAGCTGCATCCTAACAGCATCTATGTAGCTGAGGCAAAAATCATGATTGACTCTCTCGACTGGATTGAAGCTTCACAGAAAAACACCATTGAAGCATATCAGAAATACATTGATGAACACGCTGACGGAATGTATATTGACCAGGCTAACGACGCTTACACGCAACTGGATGCAAAAAAAGTGAACAACGACGACAAGGCTCGTATCAGCAATCTGTTCTCTACGTTCTTCAATGCCCTAGGAAATGGAGACGAACCAACACTGACTTCTTGTGTTGACAATATCATGACAAGTTTCCTACATAAGGCAAACGCGTCGAAGACAGATGTCATCGGCTATATGAATAAACTGCACCAGAACCCTGAAGTGTCAAGGATTGAATACAGAATGAACAACGACTGGAAGATTGAGAAAAAAGACGATGGCAATGGCTCGTTCTCATACAGCGTCAATTTCTCCGTTGACCAAACTACAGAATGTACAGATCCATCTGACAACTCATTCAACACGTATAAGATTTCTGCAAAAATCTCTTCAGACGACAAAATCACTGAACTGAATATGCAAAGAATAGTTCAATGATAGTTGACAAGATGATTGATAGTTGACAAGTTACCGAGTTATTTCTAACCAAGGGAGATATATCCTTGGTTAGAAAAATAAAAACTATATTTATCATAACGTTGATTACGACCAAGCATAATTTAACAATTTCTGAAGTCTAAATCATAGATTCTTTGACAAAAGAAGGCAAGATTCATACATTTAATAATATTATTCACCTTATTATATATATTAAGGAAAGAAAAAGTAGAGAAAAAACAAAAAAAAATGGAAAAAATTTGGTTGTTATAAAAAAAAGCAGTACCTTTGCACCCGCAAAACTCGAAAGTGATGCGCTTGTAGCTCAGTTGGTAGAGCACCTGACTCTTAATCAGGGTGTCCAGGGTT
>SAMEA3663028__coassemble_316_pt1 | contig 20330 bp, 11 predicted proteins | sample SAMEA3663028__metabat2_high_PE_022 | metagenome-assembled genome bin SAMEA3663028 (sample SAMEA3663028) | pig gut metagenome | biome: pig gut; feature: pig-associated habitat; material: faeces | place: France | collected 2012 | reverse complement strand
GGTCAGAAGGGCGGATCTTCGGGCTTTTCGTCTGCGCCAGGTATGCGATTGTCGATATCCACCTGAGGACGCTCTGCCACCTTCCAAAATCTACCGTTATGAGTACGAACTTGTTCATATCCCAAATCTGTCAAGGCTTGTCCTATCTTGTTTGGGATGATCTTCATATACGGCGCAAATCTTGCCGCTATCTTCGAGGCAGTCATGTACTTCGTCTCCGATTCGGTGGCAGAGGTATTAATCGGAGAGGGTGTAGTCGGATCAGACTCTGCCCTCAGCTGAATACGTAAGGGTCAAACGAAGGACATCCGTCGTTACGCCATGGTCATAAACGAAGTCACAAAGCTACTGCCCGCAGAAAGAAGGGACTACTACCGGTTGCGGGTGTTCGAGATAATGATGAAACTTTTTTACAATGAATTGAACTACAGGCGGAGTCGATAGGTATATCATCTTATTTGGAGAGGGATTAATGATTATTGATGATTTACTCTCTGCCACCAGTGTTCCAGAAGAATCTCTTGATCCTGTACCATTTGCTGAAATGACCTTTACAATGAAAGGCTCTGATGAGGTTAAGACTGTTCAGGCTCTTGTTGACGGTGCCCTACGCCGTATCAACAAGGAATTCAGTACTCCTATTCCTCTCTTGAAAAGAGAAGAATGGCAGAAAGAACGTAATGCCAAGGCAAAAGAAATCGTTACCATTTTACAACAGCAGTTGCTTAGTGTTTCCAAGCTTCATAAGAAGCAGATTAATAAAGTGGGTAAGCAGATGTATCTCGATGCCAAGCAGAAAGTAGCCCTTGCTGCAAAGACCGAGGAGGAGAATGTACGACTAAGAAATCGTATCTCTCAGTTGGATGAGAATGCCATTGCCCGTGAAAAGGGCAAGACTGCCGCAGCAGAGCGCAAGGCACAAGAACAGATGACCCGTGCCAACCTTGAAGAGCAGCGTGCTAACAATGCCGAGAATAAGCTGTCGATGATGGAGCGTTTCATTCGTCAGTCTGGTGCCACAGATGTATTTACCCAGTGGTTATTCCTGGCCAGAATAGTTGACAAAGCTATAGACACATTCAATGCTTGGGCTCACAGCACTGCATCGATTTTTAGCCGCGATGATGAAAGAGTCATCGGGCAAGGCATTATAGCCCAATGCCAGCTCAATGGTCTCAACCCTGAAAGTGAGGCTGGCCGTAAGACTGCCTCCAAGGGCATTGTAGAGATGGCAGAGGAAACAGTCGGTTCCATTTCTCAGTATATGTGGGACATTGCCGTACTCCGTATCGGTCAACTGGCTTCAGAAATGAATGTTTCGATGGGCGGTCAGTCTGTTGGTGGCAGCAATGGCAATGCTGATGAACTAACAAATTGGGATGGAACGAAGAAACGAGGACTTGGCATTTAGCAGTTCTTATAATTGACAAAATCGCCATTATTTTAATAATAATAGCGATTTTTTTGTGATAATCGTGTTGAATTAGCAAAAAAATCACTAACTTTGCCGCAAACTATATATATTAAGGTAAAACTTATGGAGAATAAACCACTAAATCGCATAAAGGTGATGCTTGCAGAGCGGATGATGAGCAACAAGGATCTTGCAGAGAGATTAGGCAAAGATCCTGCCACAATTTCCAAGTGGGTTACAAATACCACCCAGCCTAGCCTTGAAAACCTGATTGAGATTTCACGTTGCCTGAAATGTGAAATTAACGATCTTGTACGAACAACTCCAATTCCAGAGATTTTAAGAGTTGGCGTGACGATGGTGTGGACGAGCATATAATGGACAATGAAAATGAATAAGAATTATAAGTCTTATGGTAATATTTGATTTGGATAAACTTGTAGAAGATACCAATCTTTATGAGAAGATGGTGGAGTTGCACGTCGGGCAAATCGTAAAAGGTGTGGTTGCTTGCAATTTCAAAGAATTCTCGTTTGTTAAGGTTGCAAACCTGTCATGTATCCTGCCATTGTCTGAAATATCGTTCGACACAAAACAGAAATGCCTTAAGATTGGCACGGAAATAGAAGCCGTAGTGATAAAGATGTCTGAAGAACATGGCATCATGCTCAGCATTAAAAGAATAAAAGGAGACCCCTGGCAAACCATAGAAGAAGACTACAAAATTGGACAGCGTGTCAATGTGAAGGTAAAAAACATAGCAAGCTATGGTGTCTTTGTGGAGTTTGGTGCTGGCCTATCTGGATTGGTTCACAGAAATGATTTGACCATACAAAAACATGTTGAGCCGAAAGATATTGTATCAGTAGGCCAAATGATAGAAGTCCAAATACTTTCTATAGACAAAGAGCGTCAGCGTATAGCATTATCCTTGAAGGACTGCATGGAGGATCCATGGGAACATGTTGAAGAGCGGTATCATATTGGCCAAAAGCTGAGTCGTAAAATCATTAATCTGCTTGACTATGGGGCGTTCTTTGAACTGGAACCAGGTGTTGAAGCACTTCTGCATAGATCAGAATTGGGCCTGACCAAAGCAGACAAATTAAAAAAATACCTATCAGTTGGTGATGTACTGGAGGTTGAGATTGCCACGCTGGATGTTGAAAACAGAAAAATCTCACTGAAGGGCAACTTACCAACTAAAAGTGATGACAATACAATAGAATCAGATGAATGAGAAATACTTAGTACCATCAAGCTATATTGTTGGCAATCTGAATGAAGACCAATTGGACTTATCAAACTTGCCAGATTTCCCTGTGATTCCAATAAAGACGGGGAATCCTAATTTCATTGGTTTTATTACTGCATTTAAAGAAGATGAAGGCTATGGTTTTGTTGTGACAAATGGCCAAGGTATTGATGGTGCAGGAACTACATCCCGCCTACGTGAAATATTCTTTCATATTAACGACTGGCAAGGTGAAAAAGATATTGAAGTTGGTACTGCTGTAAAATTTGCTCTTTCTTCGAAAAAGGGTGATAGACTTAAAGCACTCGGAATAGGAAAGTTAGATATAAGCCAAGAAACATATAATATAGGGAAAAAGTATGTTGGTTCATACTCCCATGTTATAGGAACGACAAAACGTGACTATATTTCAAAAGACTTTCAGAAAGTCATTCATGATTTGTTTCTTTCATCTGATGAAGGTAAATCATGTGTACTAAAATGCCTAATTGATGACATTAATACCAATGAAGATAATAGTGCCGCTATTGTCGCTTCCTACATTGCTAAAGATTTGAGAATTAAGGACCTAATAAAGGAGGCTTCTACTATTCTTACATCGGATAAAGATATAGAGACATTACGTTCTATATACAAAGCACAATTTGCTAATGCCCTTCAAAAGTATGATACAGAGGGCGTCAATGAGGTCATTGCTTTACTCGGGCCAGATGTCTGCAAAAAGGAGGTATGGCAGTTTGTTAATGATAGGATGTTACACGAAAAGGAAAAATGCGAGAAATTTCTCGACTCTCTTCCTGAAGAACTTTTGAAAAACATTTTGCCTGATACTGACTTCAAACCCAATGCTGAAACTCGCCAATATATGGCCAAGGCTTTTCGCACAATATCTTGGTTGAAACATCCATGTGTAGTTTCACAATTTAATATTTCACAGGCTGACGAGTCTCAAAATTTCACCAGCCTGATTCATTTGTTGAAAGATTTAGGAAAAAACGCAGAGTCTGATTTCTTACAATATATTTTAGATTGCCCGATTACAAGCGATAATTTGAAATGGCAATTCTATATCAAATATCACGACATAGAATGCTATCAGAAAATCAAGGATAAAAAAACAATAGTTCAAGGTCTTATAAACAACCCTTCTTCAGTTATCAAGGTCTTCCTTATGCAAGTTGTGGAAGATATGGATAATGAAAGCGAAGAATTCCTGGGACTTATTGATGGGTGGATAGGCCAGGAAACGATAGCTAAGGGTATGGAGGAGATGGCTGATGATGAGAAATATCAGTTCCTACAATACCTTCCTGATGATTTGGGTATTGAATTAGTATATACCAAATTTAAGTCAGAGCCTGTATATAAAAAATATATTGGTGAAAAATGGGATATATGTAAAGCAGAAGTACCTTATGTTGTATTCGACATAGAAACTGACGGCACTAATATTACAGAGTTTGCATATCTCAAAGAAGACAATCTCCGTAAGTTTGAGGGAGAAGAACAGCTAAACTCATTGGCTAGAACAATTAAGAATACACCTATTGTTGTTGGACACAACATAAAGCAATGGGATTTGCCTAATCTTGCTCAAAAGGGCGTTTCTACAGACTCCTTCATTTGGGACACACTGGAAATCGAAATACTTCTCAACCCATGCCGTTATGCTTATTCACTTCGGACGAAACATAAATCAGAAGATGACACGCTACTGGAAAATAAACTTTTTTGGAACCAGTTGTATCGTCTGTCCCTGCGCCCAGATGTTTGTGATAAGCTAAAGGACTTTTTGCCTACGCAAATTATGAGTATTCTGTCTGAAATACAGAAACCATATTTTGCTGAATACTTTAAGGAAACGGCTAATGAGAATATTAAATTTTTCCAGGAGCTTCGTCCTCTGTATGTCTCTCTCCAAAAGAAGCTTACAGATATTGGGGAAATCCCTATTGATGAACCTACATTGATAGTTGCCCCTCAGGCTTTATGGCCACGCATAGCTCAGTATGTGCCGATGAAGTTTCCATGTAACTCACAAAATAGTAGATTCAAAGTAATTAACAAGCAGAAACTTATAGAAACGCCGTTGGCTAATCCACTATGGAATGCTGTGTTAAAAAGATTTTGTGAGGTATCTACAACCCCAATAGTGGCCAATATTGCACAATATCTACGAGTCAATTCTGAAAACAAAGACAAAATAACATTCACAGATGAACTGCTTGAAAAGTATTTGTCAGATGCAGCGAGTCATATAGACTGCATAGACATCGACGCTTTTGAGGACAGTAGCTTATGGCAAAACAATTACAAGCACATCTACATCATAGGTTCAGAGCGTCAAGACAGAGTGCATAGATGCAAATATGACAAAGAATGGACTATTTCTGAACTTCTTGGACGAGGAAGCAGGCTACCATTGGCGATGGCTTCAACCAACATTGCACTACTTACAAAAGAAGAGATTTCTGGATTAGGTCTGCAAAAATCGGACTTGACGGCCAATATATGGGCTGAACGTCAATGGTCAGGAACCATTGCTATATATCAAAACTATCAATATCAAAAGTTTAGGAAGAAGTTTTTATCTCACTTCTCTGCTAAGCCAGAGGTGATAGAATGGATATTGAAAGGAGAAAAGGAGAATGAGCATGAATTAATTCAGGTCAGAACAAGCCAAAGTGAGGAATACAACCCGACACAAGTTCGAGTGAATTCATCTACAACATCGAGACACAAGTATTGGGTCTATCAAATGTCGTTATTGCAAAAAGTTCACTTGGAGAACCCTAATCTTCCTGTCGTCTATATTATCAACGATACGGAAGAGTATAATGAACTATGCGCTTACGCACGACAGTGCGGATATTTTATTCCAGACGAAGGTACAGGTTTCCGCAAATTGGAATATATAGGCGAGCACCCCAATGGCATGATAATTATCAGTAAAGAGAGGTTTATCAATGACATTGGCTCATATCGTACCGACAGGCCATTCTGTTATGTGTGGGACAATATGGACATCGACCGTTATAAAATCATGTGGGACACTTTACCGTTCGAAGGTGATTATGATGATAGTAAGGAAGATGAATCTGACGAGAAACACAAATTGACTTCGGCTCGCCAATGTATCATAGCTGCATGGCCAATATTTGAACATTATCACTCAATGGTAATGGCAAATAGTGAGAAGACGAAGTTCTACATCTTTGACTCATACTTCGATGATTATACTGGACTAGAGAATATTTGCCAGTCACAAGTAAGGAATTATGTTCTGTGGGCTAATGAAGAGGAATATAAGGCTGCACTATCAGAAGCAGAAGAATATTTCCAAAGTTTCAGAACTGTGAATGATATTCCTGACGCACATACTGCAATGGAATTTGTGCGTCCTCATTTTATTGGCAACAATAACTGGTACGATTATCAAATTCCCTTACTGGAGCATATGATGGAACGGAAAAGTGATTGTGTAATTTCTTTGCCGACTGGCGGAGGAAAATCTGTCGTATTCCAAGCTCCAGCTATATACAGGGCAATGTTCACCCATCGTTTGACTATTGTCATATCGCCTCTGCGTGCACTGATGCAGGATCAAGTGGAAGATTTGCATGCTAAAGGGTTTGTGACAAATGTTGATTATCTGAGTGGGGACAGACTACCTGTTGAGACTCAATCCATATATCGTAGGATTAAGAGCGGTGATATTGCTCTTCTCTACATTACTCCGGAAAGATTCCGTGTTCGTTCGTTTATAGACGTACTCTATCAACGACTTCACATGGATGGAGGTTTGGAGTATGTGGTATTTGATGAAGCTCACTGTATATCACAGTGGGGACAAGATTTCAGACCAGATTATCGCAATGCCATCATTACCTGTGTTGAACTTAAAAAGAAATTCGACATACGTATTGCTCTTTTATCAGCTACTGTTACTGCACAAGTTGAAAAAGACTTACGGCAATTCATACCTGATTTGGTCAAGCTTGGAGATACTCCCAATCCAGTAAGAGAACATATATCAATATCCTTTGCGATTAACGGAAGTAGTAAGAAAAAACAGGGGCATGATGCTACTGCCAGAGTTAAGGCTATTGCAGAGTATATTCTTACCAACAAGATTAGTTTTGAAAAAAGTTGCATGTTAGTTTTCTGTCGGACTCACAATGACTGTGTAGATACGGCAGATGCGTTAAACGAATTATGTTCTGCAGAAGAACATCAAAACGATGTGTTAGGAGAATGTGCTGATCACATAGATTTCTATCATGCGGGACTAGATGCCACTCAACGTAATGACAAGTATAAGCAATTTAAGAATGACCCAGATGATCATATACCTGAAGACGAACGAATAAAAGTGCTTTGTACTACAAAAGCATTTGGAATGGGTATGGACATTCCTAATGTTCATTATGTGGTTCACTATAACCCACCATCTGTTCTGGAAGATTATTTGCAGGAGATTGGTCGTGCAGGGCGTGACCATAAGAAATATGAAGAAGCATTCCCAAATGGCGGAAAGATACCCGCTCTTTGTATAACTTCTCCTGATGATTTCAGACATTTGAAAGACCTTCTTGTTAGAAGCCAGATGAGTTGGGCAGATTTGACCGACTGTAAGGATGCTATTGTTGACTTTATCCATCGCTTCAAAACCATTGATGAGGTAATGGTTAACCCAATTGTTATCCCATATAGTGTGTGGGTCAAAAATCAAGATAGAGATAATTTTACCGACATTACTGCTTCAAGACTTGCTTTCCATTGGTTAGAGCATATTGGCTATCTAAAACTCAAATATCTTAGCCAAGCATATTTCTCAATTAATGTACCAGAAGGGGCTGAACCCAAAAGAGCTGATGGAGAACAAAATAAGATGGTTTTGGACTATTTGAAGCGTAACGCAGAAAGAAATGATGAACCATCACTCTTCTCTATTGTAGACATGAGAAAGTCTTTGCGATTGTCAATCGCAAAAATAATCAATGCAATGCTGTATTATCAGAAACAGCATACATTATCCCTTAATGAAACTATGCGCTGTGAAATTCTCACACGGCGCTATTGGGAAACAAAATATATGGTAGACCGAAATAAAAACGAATTTACCCTTCATATAATTTTTGATGGTTTACACAATTTGTTAGGTTCATGCAAAAAAGGTGAAGAGCGTATTATTGATATGAAAGAACGAACCAAAATCTGCAACAGCCTACTGAACGATTTCTCATGTGACACTATAACAGAAGAAAAGAAACGGAGAAATGGACATATGCCTTGGAAGCCTATTTCTGATAAAGAGCCCAAAGGTGCTGTTTTAATAGCAGAAACTTTCAAAAAGGACATTAAGGGTAGGACTGGTAACAATATGTTTAGGATCTTACGATATGTGCCTGGTGTCGATTTTAAGATAAAACAAACCAATGAGGAGGTTACTTACAGAATAAAGGTAAAAGACAATTCCTGGAAGTCTTTCTTGACTAAACTTGAAAAAGACTGTTTTGAATGGATTAAATATGTTTGGAAAAATAACGACTATTTCAAATGGTCTGAGCAGATTATTGAATTTGATTTTAGATACGAAAACAATCCTATAGGGTATTTTGAAAAAATCCTTGCTGTTCTGAGGCTACTATCCTATATTGACCATACTCCGTTAATTAATTCTGGTATAGAGGTCAAGGCCAATGAGAATACCCCTACACCTATTGACGAGGGAAAAGATCCCGATTCCCCGATGTCTAAATATAGACAAGAATTTGATGACCAAGAGAAGATTAAGGCAGTACGATTGACTTGTATGAACATCTTCTCTCTTATTACAGAGTCAGACCGACAAAGTCAATTTATTCGTCGCTATTTTGAATGTGAAAATTATAAAGACTTTATAAAACTGGCAGAAGACTATGCTCCAGCAGGGTCGTCTATCATGGATGAATTAACAGGCAAAGCGTTGGAGGAAGAGGAGAAGAAAATGGAGGGAAATGCAGAACAATTTGCCATCTATAATCAACCTCGTTCTAATCACGTCAATGTTCTTGCAGGACCAGGTTCTGGCAAAACTCATGTTCTTACGCTTAGATGTGCAAAATTGATTTATAGGGAGTACATTCTTCCTGAACATATTCTTGTCCTTGCTTACAACCGTGCTGTTGTAATAGAACTTCAGAATCGTATAGATAAGCTATTTACAAAGCTTGGCATGAGCCGTGTTGCCCATCGTCTGCATGTTTATACATTCTATGAGTTTGCCAGAAGAAGTATGGGTAAGTGTCTGGATGATATTCCTACCAAGTGTTGGGAATATGCTTTCTGGCAATATTTGAGTAATCCAAATAGTATCATAGAGTTTAGGGGCAAATATCCACAAATTGAGTTTATTCTTATTGATGAATTCCAAGATATTACACAAAATAGATTGGCAATTATCGATAGACTCCAATACATATATCCTGCTGCAACGTATTTTACTATTGGCGATATCAATCAGAGCATATATGGTTTCGACCGCCGTCCTAAGGATTGTAATAGGTGTGGATGTTGGAGAACAAATACTATACTAACAAGAGAACCACAATGTCTTTATACTCCTGTTACGGCAGAACAATATGCCGACTCATTAAATCCGCAACCATATTATGACAGATTAAATGCCATGCTCCACCCGGAGCAGTTGAGGATGTTTACAAACTACCGCTCATATCAGAAAATACTAGATTGCTCTGCTAAATATGTACCAAAGGGTTATCAATTACCTGTATCTGCTGATTCGTTAATGAAGCATGAACCGCAAGTTGATTATACTTTTATTTCGGATTGTAACGATGAGAACCTTGAAAAGTGGAAGGACGATCTCAATCTATACATATCAAAAGTGCAAGAGTCGAATAGCCGTATTCTTTCTGAAGAGGATAGCTACCAGCGCATCAGGGACATTGCGGTGTTTTTTAGAACAAACAATGAGGTTTATCGCGGCTACTCCCTTATTAAACCTTTTGTTCCCAAAGACGTGAGAATACGAATCCAAGGAGCAAGTAATTGCGAACTTTGGCGTGAACGAGAAATCTTTTTCATTATTCATACACTTTTGTCTCATCCTGACATAGAAATAGAATTACGCAACGTAGAAAAGAATACCGTACAGGGGATTAAAAAATTCATTCAACAAAAAATGGATGATTCGCCTAATTGGGATCGATTCTATCTTGACCTTGCCTATACTCTGGTTTTAAATTATATCGACTCAATAAGAAGCGATGATGTACAACATACGTGGTCGGAGCTAGCTGAATATATCAAAGATATTGCAGGAAACGATGACGGTGGACAAGTATATAAAATTTACGAGCACTATAAAAACGAGAGAATTATTCAAAAAGACCCGCTTACAATCATCCTGACTACGATGCACAAAGTTAAGGGCTTGGAATTTGATGCTGTATTCATTACGCCTTCCTCTGCAAATTTGCCTTTAAAGCCTCATAGAGTTTACAATCCTGGTGAACCTTTGGCTGAAGACGATTTAGCAGATATTGCAGAGGAGCGTCGTCTGCTATTTGTTGCTTATACTCGCGCAAAAAAATATCTCCATGTATACAAGGGAGATAGAGAAAGAGCTGTAGACGAGTGGAAGATATACATTCAACCAAATCAGGCGGCTATATATACAGAGAAAGACCCTTCTATGGATAAGTATTTTCTTTCATATAATGCTATGGAAAGATGCTTCCAGTTTAATGATTATATAACTAAGAACGTCCGTAAAGATGATGAGATACAACTAATTGAATATCGGAATTATTATTATATCTTGCACGGCACGCAGTATATCGGACGCTTGTCAAATAATAGTGATATAGTTAGAAATGCAAGAAATAATCATATCCAAAGACTTCGTCGTTTTCATGTTAGTGACATCTGTGCGTGGACGTATGAAGAAACGATACGAGCCGACCAATCAAATAACACAACTTTTGGAACATTATGGTGTGAAAATGCCATAAGGAAAGGTTTTGTTTATCTAGTTCAAATTGCTGGCTTTGGAGAACCATATTAAAATATACAATTATGGAATCAATTAAAGAATCATTAAAACATGACTACAATCTTGCAGTAGACTGTTTCAACAACAAAGACTATATCTCATTCTTTCGCAATGTTCGCCCAGCGATAGAATGGATATGTAAGCTGTTTATTAGAGATGTTGTTGGAAAAAAGATAGACTACGATGATATTATGGAGGGGCGTAAAACTATATACAAAACTTATGATAGTTTTAAAATTGTTTCATCAGACACAAAGAAAGCTCCAACGGGAAGTGCATTGGCTATTCTTGTGCCAAAAGCATATTATATGAAACATCCAGATGTTTTTACATCAAAGATGGATAATACGATGAAGAGAATCCGAACAGGGGTTGATAGCAATAGTAAATCGTTCGAGTATTGGTATAGCGTGGCTAGTGAAATTGGTAATCACTCGGGGGCGTCCTCAATGGATATTGAAATTCAGGCGAGAAATTGTGCAACAACATTTCCTGGCTTTATTGATTTCCTTGACGCAAACCATATTCTTTCAGATGAAACGATTTCATTCTTAAAGCAGCTGCAGAATTTTTCTTTTAACTCTGTTCGTGAGAAAGAATTGTCTCAAGCAAAAAAACAGATCCAGGAACAAGATGAGAAACTGAAGGCTAATAGCCAAATAATACAAGATCAAAGTAATACGATTAAAGAACAAGACTCAACTTTGCTTGTAATGCAAAAGCAACTGGCTGAAATCGAAAAGTCACATCTTGAATCTTTAGAAAGAAATAACGACATTGAAAAGCAACTTGAAGAAAAAATATCTGAAATTGAGCGTTTAAAAGTTCAATTGGAAGAACGAGGAATTAATGATGAACAGAAAGAAACAGAACAAGAATCTTCTGCTTCTTCAAATAGGACAAGTAACACGAATAGACTAACAGAAAGGCTTACTATCTCTGAATGGGACGTGGATGAGAGTTCTATGGATGATGACCAATTGGATTTGATAGAACGTACTTTAGACAAGTCAATGTTGGTTGCAGGATGCGCAGGTAGCGGAAAATCAGTAATTGCCATGCATAAGGCAGAGCAGATAGCGCAAGCTGGATATAGTGTTATTCTAATTGCATACACAAAATCCCTCAACGGATTTATGCAATTAGGAAGTAACATTGCTACTCATTATCAGTTCTTCTACCATTATCAGTGGAAAAACATTCATAAAATGCCTTCTGCTGATTACATCATAGTTGATGAAATACAAGATTTTGAACGGGATGAAATTCACGAATTTATCAATGCAGCAAAGAAGCACTATCTTTTCTTTGGTGATACGGCACAGTCTATCTATAGGCATTTCGGAAAGAAGACTCTAAGCATTGAGCAAATATCCGAGATGACTGGCCTCACAACTCTTCACCTCTATAATAACTATAGGCTTCCAAGACCAGTTGCAAAAATTACGCAAGGATATGTTGGCGTTGATGTAATGCCTTATGCAGATAAAGTATATCGTAATAAGGAAAAGACATTACCTCATTTCGTTCATTTCCCTGATTTTAATGCACAGATGAATGCAATTGCTGAAATAATTAGGAAAAACCCGGATTCAACAATAGGGATTTTACTTCATAGCAATTCTCTTGTCGAGCAAACATGCAGACAATTATATGCTGCAAAAATCAATTTTGAGTACAAATTCCAAATAGAAAGTTCAGCGGAAAGAAAAGTCTATGGAAACCTGGACTTCCGTACGGACTTACCAAAAGTGATGACCTATCATAGTGCAAAAGGATTACAGTTTGATATTGTAATATTGCCTGTATATGAAGGAGCCAGTTCTAATGATTCTAGGAAATCGTTATATGTCGCAATGACTCGTACCATGCATACACTTTATGTATTGTACTCAACTCCGTTGCTATTGCCCCCATTAAACAACGTTCCCTCTCATCTCTATTTAAAAGAGTGATACTGGTTCTACATTTGAAGATGAAAAAGATGGCATAACTAATAACGATACTAGGCGGAACTGGTCAAGGAAAACTTTCCAGTGATAAATCAACCCCAAGTTACAAATTTAGAACCAACTGGATTGCGTTCTACAAGTAATATAAAGGCGGAAAATGCTATTACAACGTGACAATATCGAATTAAATCATTAATTTTGCAAGCGAGATAGATTATGGCACTGGCAATAAACATAGAAGATCTGCTGAATAAGCAGAAAATAGAGTCCAACAGGATTGAGTTCAAGAAAGGTTGGAATCCAGCAAGCATATACCATAGCATATGTGCTTTCGCTAATGATTTCGACGATCTTGGAGGTGGATATATATTGGTTGGCGTGGATAGCGATGATGATACAGGAATGGCTATCCGTCCCGTTGAAGGCGTACCAATCGAGAAGATTGACGGCATTCTTCAGGATATGGTGAGCTATAACAACAAAATGTCACCGTATTATATGCCTAGGACAAGCGTTGAAGAGGTGGACGGCAAGCAAGTACTCGTTATATGGTGTCCTGCAGGCATCAACAGACCATATTCTGTACCTGAGAATGTGACCGCAAAAAATGGTAGCAAGGAATACTTCTATATCCGGAGCGGTACGAGTAGCATCATTGCCAAAGGCGAGGTGCTGGACGAACTGCGTGAATTGGCAAGTCGTGTTCCGTTTGACGAAAGAGGTAATCCTGATATCAAAGTGGAGGACATATCTACACTGTTGCTTCGTGAGTATCTGGTTAAAGTGGGCAGTAAGCTGGCTAACGAACTATACGAAAGGCCACTGAGCGAGATTCTGGAGCAGATGGACTTGTATGTGGGGCCATCGGAGAATCGCATGCTGAGGAATGTTGCTGCCATGATGTTTTGTGAGAATCCAAGTAAGTTTTTCAAACGGACACAAGTAGAAGTGGTCTTTTTCCCTGAAGGACGATTGGTAAATCCCAACAATCTCTATGAGGCTCCTGTCATCACAGGTTCTGTAACACAGATCATTGAACGGACGCTGGAGTATCTGAATCGCATGGTGGTGATGCAATCCATCATTAAACCCAAGAACGACAACCACAGTATCAAGTTCTATACCTATCCCTACCAAGCATTAGAGGAAAGTATAACAAACTCGCTATATCATCGCGACTATCGGGAATGGGAGCCTGTGGTGATAACGGTGGAGCCACAAGGTATTACCATTCAGAACGTAGGTGGGCCAGACCGCAGCATCCCAGTTGCTGACATCAATCGTGGAGAGTTGCTTATCTCCAAGCGTTATCGCAACCGTCGTTTGGGTGAGTATTTGAAGGAATTGGAGTTGACCGAAGGACGAAGCACTGGTATTCCTACCATCCAGAATGTGCTGAAAGCCAATGGTTCACCTCGCGCTGTCGTCGTTACGGATGAAGAACGCACCTTCTTCCGCATCACTATCCCTTGCCACGAGGCAGCAGGCAATGTTATTGCCGACATAGCGACAAGAGAGAAGATAAAGGATAGTTCACAGGAAATGGTCAAGAACATCCCTGATGTCCTGAAGGATGTCCTAAAAGATGTCCAGAAAGATGTCCTAAAAGAACTATCTGAAAGACAGATAGTTATACTTGAATTGATATACACATCACCAGAGGCAACTCTAATAGAAATGTCCAGAAAGCTTAAGGTGTCCGACAAGACTATTCAACGAGAGTTTACAGCTATAAGGAAACTTGGTATCAATATCGAGCGTCAAGATGGACGCAAGGAAGGTAAATGGGTTATCAAAATTGGGAAATAGAAAATGGAGTTTAGCGAGGAACAACTGAGAAAATTATCAGGTTTGCTTGAATCGAGACCTGAAAAGCAGCTAACGATTGAAGAAGTTCAAAAGTTTATTCTGTTGGACACAATTGATGATTGCAAACAGTATTTGCGGGTGATGCTTGATTTCTACTTTGATGTATTCAAATCACCAGAAGGACGTAAAGCAACATCCTACATTGAAGAGGACCGAAATATTTGGATGCAAACCATGTTTAGCAAGGGATGCCAATTTATATCTTTGCTTGATGGCGTCGGATACTCTAAAGGTACTATCCGTCTTAAACCTATAATAGACTTTTCTATTCTTTTTACTATCGCAAGGAGTGTGTATGAATCCCTTATCGCATTTGAACTATTATTTGTACTTCCAAAGACAGATGATCAACAAACTATTGTTTATAATCTATTCATGGCTCAAGGCTTGTCGGAAAGGTTAAAAGACTTAGATGAAGAGATGCGTAGTCATAATCCAACAAGGGTACATGAAGAACAGAATGATATATATGATTGTAGAAAGGCGATTGAAGACACAGAGCTGTATAAGACTATAGACAAGCAAACAAAGGCGACAATTGATTATGCCCTTGGAAATGGGAAGAAATTCCGTTATATTTTTAAGGAGGACAATACTATGGAATTTATTCAATATGAAAAGGCATACACATTGCTAAATGTAAAGGAGAATCTTTTTAATAATCTTTATTCTTTCTTTAGCCTTCATGGGCATCCGTCATATTTATCACTTATCCAATTTCGTGAAGCATTTAAAGACGAATATCGTGCAGACAAAGAGATGGCTAAACATGCCACGCAGTGTGTTCTGTCGTTTATGAGCATTTTCATCGTAGATTATATGAACCTTGTTCCTGAGATTAAGGTCATATATAATAAACTTGAAGAACCAAGACGATTTGCAATTGGCATGTACGAAGATGCGATGAGAGGTGAGAAGAAGTTTCTAATGAAATGATTCTCTGTGCATGTATACGAATATTTGTGGCAGTTATTACATTTTGGTTTGATTGTTTGCGAATCCCGTTGGAATTACAGCTACCAAATTGATGGAACAACTTAAAAATGTTCCATCAATGTTCCATCAAATATAGGGATGTTTCTTAAGAAAAGACCTGTAAGTTTTTGACTTACAGGTCTTTGTATGTTGGGTGCCCGGTGGGACTCGAACCCACGACATTCAGAACCACAATCTGACGCTCTAACCAACTGAACTACGGGCACCGTGTTCGCTATTTTTCGTTAGCGGGTGCAAAGGTACGCATTTTATTTGAATTGACCAAATAAAACGCGTACTTTTTTACTTTTTTTTAGTTTTTAGGCTGTTCTGCAGGTTTTGCAGGTGCAGCAGCCTCCTTAGCTGGAGCCTCTTTTGCTGGTGCGGCAGCTTCTTTTGCTGGAGCTGCGGCTTCCTTAGTCTGACTTGCGCCGAAGCCTGGGAGGTTGTTAGGATTGGTGGTTGGGTTCTCCACGTTTTCCATGATAGAGCCTTCGCCGGCGGCCTGTGGAGCTACGTAAGCGCATGCCACGCTGATGACAACCATGGCGATGGCGAGACCCCATGTGGCCTTTTCTATGAAGTCGGTAGTCTTGCGGACACCGCCAATCTGGTTGTAAGAAGCGAAGCTTGAAGAAAGGCCTCCGCCCTTAGACTCTTGAATCAGCACGATGCCAATCATGAGCAGTGCTGCGATGATGATAAGAATTACTAATAATGGGTACATTTTATTTTACTTTTTTTATTGTTATTATTCTATTTTTTTGTTGTTGTTTAATATAAGTTTCTGTAAGAATCGTATTTGATCTGCAAAGTAAGCATTTTTTTTTGGATAAATCAAACTTAATCGCTGAATTATTTCTAAAGCTTTCGAATATCTGCCCTGTTTTATATAAATTCGTGCCAAAGTCTCGGTAAAATAGCCTTCATCGGCTTGTTTTCCGTCGTTTCCTCCATTAGTGGTGTCAAGTTGTGGTGTGAACTCGACGGTGTCGGAGAGGACGATCTTGCCTCGATCGTTTTCTATGAAATTATCTATCAAATTTTGTCCTTTGAGGAGGGGTTTCTGCTCTGTCTCGGGACGGTCGTCGGCGGTGGTATCTGTCTCGATGAGATAGGCCACATAGTCGATGGTGGCGTCGGCTGGAGTGGGTTGTCGGCGACGTTTCTCCTTGGGTGCCGGGTCGGCTGGTATGGTGTCGAGGAAGTTGTCGATGAGCGAGATGGTGCGGTTGGCGGCGGATGCGGTCTCTTTTCCCTTGTTGTCGGACTGAGGCTTTTGGTCGGCTCTGTCTTTTCTCACCCTGTAGTGTGCTGCTTCGACGAGGCGGAAGAGCACCTTGCGGTCGGTGATGTAGATGGCGGCTCGGCGGAGTTCTTCATCGAACGACGGGTCGTGTAGTATGAACAGGTTTTGCAGCATGAGCAGTCTTGCTGTCTGGAAGTATGGATACAGAGCCAGCGTGGAGCGCAACTCATAGAGTGTGTCGCGGTCCATCATCTCGGGGTGTTGTATCAGCTCTGTAATGTTCATCTACGAATGAGTGTGTATAGTGAATGAAATGTTGTTTTCTGTCTCTCTGTCGCCTCTGTCTCTCTGTTGCCGTGTTACCAGTTGGCCACGGTGGCATTGAATATCTGTTCGGTGATTTCCTTCACCATCTGGGTGACGAGTTCCTCTTGTACGGCATTGAGCGACTGCGTGTTGTCGTATGTAGAGGTGGCGGTGAACTGCTGCTCGAAGTCTTCGGTATGGTTCACGTTGTTGGTGAACCGCACTTTTACGGTCATCGACAGTTCGGTCTGTGAAGAGTAGCCCTCGCTCGACACCGACTTGTTTCGCTGTTCGTAGCGTGTTATCTCTCCTTCGATCTTCAGGTCGCCGTTGCGTTTTACCTGTATGAGTTTGGTATGGTTGGCAAACTGGTCTTTCAGCTGGTTGTTGAAGATGCTTGCCATGGGACCCCAGACATAGCTCGACCGTATGGGGAAGTCAGCTATCTGTATGGTCTTTGTCTTGCTATAGTCGATGCTTGCTCCGTTGAACTTGTACGACACTTGGCATGCCGTGGTGGCGGTGAGCATGACGAGTGCAGCCACGACGGCTATGCCGAAGCGTTTCAGCCATCGGTAGAGTGTGCGGTCGGAGATGCCCAACTCGTCGGCAGCCCGTTTGCGGTTGCCGTTAGCTCGTTCGAGAGCTTTTTCTATGTAATTCTTGCTCATATTCTTGAGGTTGAGACTTTGCAGTTCGTCGTAATCGTCGTCTTCATCGTCGTCGATAATTGCCTTTCCGTCGTTGTAGATACTGTCGGACGGGGTTATCACCGACGAGTAGCCGTTGTTGTGATTATTGTTTTTCGGTTCGACATATTCCTCGGCGATGGCATCCTCCGCCACGTGTTTCTTATTGTCGAGCAGCAGGGGCTTGGCAGTGAGGGCAGCTGGCTTGGCGTTGCCCATGGTGACGTCGGAAGCAATGTTGAGCTTATGTTTCAGCATCTCCACGTCCTGTCTTAGTTCGCTAACGTTGCCTCTGAGGTCGAAGAGGATCTTGTAGAGCAGTTCGCGTTCGTTTTCGAAGCTGTGTTCGCCATCTTTCCTTTTTCCCATTGAGACGATCTCGGTGGTCTCGTAGTCCTGTGGGATGAACTGCCGCATGATGTCGGCGGTGACGAGCCTTGACGGGCTGAGGATGGAGATCTGCTCGGTGATGTTCTTGAGCTGTCTGACGTTGCCCGGCCATTTGTATTTCAGCAGCAAGTCTTTTGCGTCCTCGTCGAGAGTCACCCTTTCGATCTTGTACTTCTCAGCCATCTGCATGGCGAAGAGGCGGAAGAGCAGGACGATGTCGTTGCCACGTTCGCGCAACGGCGGCATCATGATAGGGATGGAGTTGAGGCGATAGTAGAGATCCTCGCGGAACTTGCCTTCGCTGATGGCGCGTGTCATATTGACGTTTGTAGCTGCCACGATGCGCACGTTAGTCTTCTTCACCGACGTGGCTCCGACGGAGATATACTCGCCGGTCTCGAGCACGCGCAGCAGGCGGGCCTGGGTGGATAGAGGTAGCTCGCCCACCTCGTCGAGGAAGAGCGTGCCTTTGTCGGCGGCACCGAAATAGCCCGGACTGTCGTTGATAGCGCCGGTGAACGAGCCTTTGACATGTCCGAAGAGTTCGCTGTCGATGGTGCCTTCGGGTATGGAACCGCAGTTGATGGCGAAATATTTCTCGCGTCGTCTTGGCGAGCGGTCGTGGATGACCCGAGGAATGATTTCCTTACCCACTCCGCTTTCTCCGATGATGAGCACACTGAGGTCGGTCGGCGCCACCTGCAAGGCCACGTCGAGAGCATGATTCAAGGCATCGCAGTTGCCCACGATGTTGTATCTTTTTTTTATGTCTTGAAGTTCAGAGTCCTTCATCATTGCGCAAAATTACATATATTTTTTTAAATATGTTCTCTTTTTATGGAGAAAAGTGTCGTAGATGGCTGTTTTTTTGAGTTGTCAAGCCTTTTTTCTATCAAGTTTGATAAATAGCAGGCCTATAGCGGTCCAAATGAGTTCTCTTATTCTCACTATCAGCGCGACGAAGATGCCAGCTCCAGCCGACAGGGTGAGGCCTTTGGCAGAGAGAAGGAATCCACCCTCCCGTCCTCCGAGTTGCAGTGGCATGAAGAAGAGCATGTTGGCAAGCAGGGAAGTGAACGCGAGAATGAGGATGCAGTCGAGATAGTTAGCCTCCGGCATTATGACGAGGAGGATGAAATATATCTCTAATGCCGACAGTATGCGACATGTCAGCTCGAGGCTCACCGCACCCCAGAACGCCTTGGGGCTTTGCTTGTGCAGTGCCGCTATCTGGTTGTCGATGGTTGCAAGTTGTTCACGATGGCTTTCGAAGAATCCCTGCGCCCATCGTTTCACCATGGGGAAGTGGCTCAGGATGGTCATACACCGTGTGGCGATGCCCTTTTTGTATCCTTTCAAGAAGAACCATACTGCCAACAGGCAGAATGCCGTGACGACGGCGAGCATTATCGCCATGGGGATGTTGACGGTCTGTGTGGCGATATACAGCAGGACGGAGAGCAGCCAGAACCAAAAGTGTGAGAAGATATGCGTCATGGCATAGAGGATGACCGACGACGACGCCCTCTCGGTGCCGATATGTGGCGCTAATGACATGATGCGGTATGGCTCGCCGCCCATGAGTCCTCCTGGAGTGGCATAGTTGAGTGCGAATCCGCTGACTGTAATCCTATAGAGCCACCAAAACCCCACATCGGCGGTTGTCTTCGGGTCGCCGGTGTGCTGTTTGTTGTTGTGGATGATGACATACCATGCGGCTGTGTTGAAGATGTAGAGGAACATCCACAGCGCGATGACCGCCACAAACCAGTAGCCTGCCCTTGTCAGGCCGTCGATCACCTCGTTGAAGTCGAGTTGAGAGACCATGAGGATGAGGACGGCGATGCCAAAGAGGAAGAATATGTTTTGGTGTTTCTTCTTCATTGGGGGTTAGGGGTTTGAGGGGGATACGGAGATTCCGGAGGTTCCGGGAGTTCCGGAGGGGGCGGGGTGCCCTTTACGGTCGCCATGGAAGTCTTTTGGTTTTGCTCCGTCTTTGGTGCGGGGCTGTGCGAACCTCACCTTTTCGCCCTCGTCGCGTTTCTCGTGGAAGAGTTTGGGCAGAGGGTTTTCGTAGGGAGCGTCGTATTCGGCACGATGGCGGAATATGTCGATAGCGGTGAAGATGGCATGACGGAAGCTGGTGGGGTCTGCTACTCCCTTTCCTGCTAT
>SAMEA3663028__coassemble_258_pt1 | contig 23094 bp, 16 predicted proteins | sample SAMEA3663028__metabat2_high_PE_022 | metagenome-assembled genome bin SAMEA3663028 (sample SAMEA3663028) | pig gut metagenome | biome: pig gut; feature: pig-associated habitat; material: faeces | place: France | collected 2012 | reverse complement strand
GCTGTTCATTTTAATTACAAAAAATTCCAATCGTCAATAGTACCTTTCTCCGACGAGAAGTTGATGCCGAGACAGATCACCTTGCGGTTGTCGGTCATATAGGGTTTGGCATAGCCTTTGTCCTCTATCTGCTTCAAGGCGGATGACGCACTGCCGTTGAGCTTAAACTCGAGGATATACACATAGTCAGGACATTCAAGTACGCAGTCAATCCTGCCCTCGCTCGTCTCCTTCTCCACCAATGTGTTGTATCTACCGAGCATCTGCATGATGAGATAGAAAGTGTATTGGAAATAACGCTCGCACTCAAACGCATCTTGCTTGCGCTGGAAACGATAGGTGACCGAAGAAAGCAATGCCGTCATCTGCTTCATAAACATTTCTACATTTCCTGCCTGAAGAGCGTCTGTCACATCTTCAAGCCATGTGGCCGGTTGAGTTCTGCCCTCCTTGAAATAATCGCCGGCAAGAACGGATATCAAGCCTGAACGAACTTCCTCGTTGGGAAAATCAAGCAAGTAGGTCTGCCTATGAGGATTGCAGGCTTTGATGGTGAGATAGCCGCTCTGATATATCATCGGAAGCGGTTGCTCAACGTCGGCCTTATAGTCAATAAACATCTCCGCGGGATAGTATTTGCCAACGAGTTCGTTGATGTTCTCATTGCCATGGGCAAGGAGGCGGACAAGGTAACCAGGAGTGCCCGAGGCAAACCAGTAGTTGCGCATATCGTTCTTGCTAAAGCAATTGAGTATGCTGAAGGGATTGAAGATGCCTGTCATCTTGCTACTGAAATGATAGCCGTCGTATTTCTCTGTCAGCATTGCCACCATATCCTCATAACTCTTGTTTTTTGTTGATGCAAGCGAACGGATTGGCTTGTCAAAAACGGTCAGAAGCTCTTCCTTTGTAATGCCGCAAAGAGATTCGTATTTTTCGTCTAAGCTGATGTCATCTGGCTGATTAAATCCGCTGAACACGCTCACCTGAGAGAACTTCGTGACACCAGTAAGCATCACGAACTTAAGATCCTCGTCGGCATCCTTGAATGCTCCATAGAATCCCTTGAGTATATCCCGGTTGTAGGTCTCGTATGCAATCTTCTCACCGTTGTCGTTTTGATAATACAATGTTTTGTTGTCCATCACATCAAGCAGCGGTTTGTCATATTCGTCAACCAATACAACCGTTCTTTGTCCAGTCTTCTCATGTGCAGCCTTGATGACATGCTTGAATCTTATAGCATAATCGTCTGAGTTAGTTGTTCTGCCATATATTTTTTCAAAGCCCTCAATATAATCGAGTATCACAGCCTCCAATGTGCCAAGTTTTGTGAAATTGGAAGTGCCAAACGACAGATGGAATACAGGATATACATTCCACTCCTTCTCAAGCGAGTCGATCTTCAACCCGCGGAACAATTCTTTCTGTCCGAGGAAATAGCTTTTCAGGGTGGACAACAGCAAACTCTTGCCAAACCGGCGAGGACGGCTCAGGAAGAATATTTTCCCGTTGTTTGCCAGGTTATATACCATATCCGTCTTATCGACATATACGTATCCGTCCTGGATTATGTTGCTGAATGTCTGTATTCCTATAGGGTATTTCATCATTCAAAATATTGGGTTGGGAATAAACTAAATCACATCCATGAAGTTCTTCTGAGTGCGATTGAATATGACAATACCGAGAAGGAGGATGACTACGGCGAAGGCAAGGCTGTATAGGAGATACGACCATTCGAACACCCCGACGCCGGTGAATCCATACTTAAACGTCTCGGTGATGGCAGTGAGCGGATTGGCCACTATCAGCCATATCTTGTCGGGATAGTTGTTCTTCATCACCGACAAGGGATAGATGACGGGCGTGGCATACATCCACAGTTGGACTCCAAAGGAGACGAGGAAGCGTAGGTCGCGGTATTTTGTTGTCATTGAGGAGATGACAAGTCCGAATCCGAGTCCGATGCATGCCAGCATAAGGATGAGCAGCGGCAACAGGCAAATCGTCCAGTTGACATTGAAACCTCCGAGTGTCACGGCATAATACAGATACACCACAACGAAGAGCAGAAACTGTATGCCGAGCTTTATCATGTTGGAGATGACTATCGAGAATGGCACGACCAGGCGAGGGAAATACACCTTTCCGAATATCTGCTGGTTGGCGTTGAACGTGTCGGAGCACTTGGTGAGGCAGTCGGCGAAATAGTTCCAGCACACAAGTCCGGCGAGATAGAATACTGCCTGTGGCACACCGTCGGTGGATATACCGGCAATGCCGCCAAACACAAACATAAACATCACGGTGGTGAGGATGGGCTGGATGAAAAACCATGCTGGACCGAGGATGGTTTGCTTATAAAAGGTGACTATGTCCCTCTTCACGTACATCATCAAGAGGTCGCGGTAACGCCATACTTCTTTTAGGTCGAGACTGAAGAGTCTCTTATGGTTGTCTATTATTATATCCCAATTTTGTTCCATTGTAAGTCAGATCTAAAATTCAGTTGCAAAGCTACGAAAAAAAACTGTTGTAACCAAACTATTTGTGAAGAAAATCACTTGTCATATTCATAATAATACCAATATGTGCCAAAGTATTGCTCGAAAAGTGCCAGACGACGTGCTGAGGACTCGGAAATGGAGTCTTCTAATTTCTGGAAATCGTCAAAATCGGTGTCCATGACTTGGTTTTTATATACTACAAGTGGATTGGCTCTGCGGTGTGTGTAGAGCACGAGAGCTTCACGGTAATGCTGCGGAAGACTGTCGTTGATATTGTAGTGGAGTGGCAGTTCGCGGGCGAATCCGTCAAGGTCGCGGTCAACGAGCTTTCCGCAAAGTATATAGTCAGAGATGGCCTTCGTCTTATAGCCTGACGCCAACAGCGAGCTGAGATATTGACGTGTGGTCATGTCAGGCAGCGGACGAGCCCCGAGGTAACGGTAGATACTGTCTGTGGGATAGAGCATGAGTCGAGTATTCTTGCCTGTGGGAAGCAAGGTCTCTGACGTGCCATTGACGGCATATCTGAACATCTCGTCAGCCATACGTCCTTCACGGCTGAGGGCGTAGCTTCGCAGCATGGTCATTGTCGGGTCGCCATCGAGTGTTTTCTCACCCACTATAGCTGCCTTTGCAAAATCGCGGTCAACAAGCAGGGTTTCCATCTTTGCCTTGTGGTGGAATAAGTCGTCGCCTCCGGAGATGAGGCCGGTGCAGAGCGACATGGTGCAGAGGGCAAACAGGTTTATCCATACAAGGCGCGAGAAAAGGCCACGTGAGTTGATGTCTGCCTCGTAGTCAATCACGTTTCTCAACCCTAAGGTGATGAAGAACCATGCCACGAGCAATAGTGGTAACAGCCATAACCATGCTCCCATAGAGAAGTTGATGTCTATTTCCGGACTGATATCCGTGACAATGGTAAGAAGGAGAAACGACGGGAAATAGGTAAGCCAATGAAAGCGCCTGTTGATGGGGAAATATGTGTTCACTCCACGATGGAGTAACATCAATGTCAGTGTGATGATGACAGCTCCCCACGTGGGTGAATAGGTGGTCTGTCCGCCACTTAGGACATGCTGTGCAACAGAGAGCACGTCTGATTGACGGAGATAGAGAAATGAAAACGAGAATGTAACGAACGCGACAGCACACACTATACGCATGATAGTGGTGCTGTCGTTGTCGTGTCTGTTGTTATAATTCATGTCACTGTTTTAGTTCTTCTTCAAGACAACTGCCGAACGTGCTGGCAGATAGAGCTTTAACCATTCCTTGTGGTCTTTCACATATATGGGGTCGTAGTTGGTAAGGTGTATTATGCTGTCGTCAGCAAGGCCATTACCACCAAACTCTTTGGCGTCTGTGTTGAGTACGACCTCATAGCTACCTGTGGGCACGAGGAAACCATAGTCAGTAAACGAGCGCGACGGGCTGAAGTTAAACACAAAGACCAGATCGCCTCGACTGAATGCCAACACCTGGTCGCCGTCGTTGTGCCATATCTCCTGGACGGGTTTGTTTTGGAAGTTTCTGACGCTCTTTATGGTCTTTATCATTGCCTTGTCGAAGTCGCCGAGATAATGATAGCACAGCTCCTTGTTGTCAACAAGGTTCCATTGGCGACGTGCGTATTTGTAGCTCCATCCATTACCTTCGCGCGGGAAGTCGATCCATTCAGGATGACCAAACTCGTTGCCCATGAAGTTCAGATATCCACCGTTGATGGCTGATGCCGTGACGAGGCGTATCATCTTGTGGAGGGCAATGCCTCTGTGAGCCATAAAGTTCTCGTCGCCCTTCTTGAAGTGCCAGTACATGTCGGCGTCGATAAGGCGGAACACGATGGTCTTGTCGCCTACGAGTGCCTGGTCGTGGCTCTCGCAGTAGCTGATGGTCTTCTCATCAGCACGACGGTTCTTCACCTCCCAGAATATTGAACTTGGTTTCCAGTCCTCGTCCTTCAGCTCTTTGATGGTCTTGATCCAATAGTCGGGTATGTTCATGGCCATGCGGTAGTCAAACCCATAGCCGCCGTCCTCAAACTTAGCTGCCAGTCCTGGCATTCCGCTCACCTCCTCTGCAATAGTGATGGCATTAGGGTTAACCTCATGGATGAGCTTGTTGGCGAGTGTGAGATAGCAGATGGCATTATCGTCCTGATGACCATTGAAGTAGTCGCCATATCCGCAGAATGCCTCGCCTAAGCCGTGGCTGTAGTAAAGCATCGAGGTGACGCCGTCGAAGCGGAAGCCGTCGAACTTAAACTCCTCAAGCCAGTACTTGCAGTTAGAGAGGAGGAAGTGGAGCACGTCGTCCTTGCCGTAATCAAAGCAGAGAGAGTCCCATGCCGGATGCTCGTGGCGCTCACCAGGATAGAAGAACTGGTTAGGGTCGCCTGCAAGATTTCCAAGTCCTTCGACCTCGTTTTTCACAGCGTGCGAGTGTACTATATCCATGATGACGGCAATACCGTTCTTATGGGCTGTGTCGATGAGTTCCTTGAGCTCCTCTGGTGTGCCGAATCGGCTTGATGGCGCAAAGAATGAGCTCACGTGATAGCCGAAAGAGCCGTAATAAGGATGTTCTTGGATGGCCATAACCTGTATGCAGTTGTATCCGTCTTCGATGACACGTGGCAGAACATTCTCCGTAAACTCCTTGTATGAGCCAACCTTTTCTGCGTCTTGTCCCATTCCCACGTGGCACTCATAGATGAGCAGTGGGCTCTTGTTTGGTTTAAACGACTTCTTCTTCCACTCGTATTGTTTCTCGGGGTTCCATACCTGTGCTGAGAAAATCTTTGTCGTGTCGTCCTGAACCACTCGTTGGCACCACGCAGGTATGCGTTCACCCTCGCCGCCATTCCAGCGTACCTTCATCTTGTAGAGGTCGCCATGTTTCATGGCCTTTGATGGCAGTTTGAGTTCCCAGTTACCAGTGCCTTCTATGCGTTTGCACTTATATTTTTCGTCGATGGTCCAGTTGTTGAAGTCGCCGATAAGATATATTTCCGTGGCATTGGGAGCCCACTCGCGGAACACCCATCCTCTTGGAGTCTTGTGAAGTCCGAAATACAGATGTCCGGTGGCGAAGTCCTTCAGAGGCTTCTTTCCGTTGCGTGTCAGCTGGTTGAGCTTCCATAAGGCATGCTCGTGACGTCCGCGTATGGCAGCTTCAAAAGGTTCGAGCCATGAGTCGTTCTTTACCAGTCCGATATGTTCGGGCGCTTTAGGTTTTGCAGGTGTCTTGGTCTTGCGTACACATGCTTTTCTCTTTGTGGTAGTTTTTTTCTCTTCCATTTGATTCTTTGGATAAAATGTTGGGGGAAAGTTCTCAGTTATTTTACATTTCTCACTTTGAATATCGCTTTGCGTATTCCTTCCTCTTCGCTAATGCATGGAGCGTGTCCGTCCTGAGGGAAGAAAATGGCAAACATGCCTGGACGACAGGTGATAAATTCGTCGGCTGGAAGGTCGGGAATTTTTGTAATGTCTTTCTCTGCGTTGTATTCTGCCTCAGGCAAGAATCGACGAGGTGTGTATCCGTAAGTCTCAGAAGTAGAGAGCGGTATCTGTATGTCAACCATTTCGTCGTGAGTCTCCATCACGGCTGTGTTGGCAGACTTTGATGTCGCTGTCGTAAGATTCAGGAAGAGGTCGTCTCCCTTTATTTCGTATTTTCCTTCTTTCATAGTGCTGAGGTCGTTGTTTTCAAGATATTCAACGACATCGGCAAACAATGGGTTGAGCGCTGTGTAGCGGCTCAGCATGTCGAGTGTATCTACTATCATAACTATATGTAATTTATTTCTTTCTGTCTATTTGTCTCCATCCATTCTGGTAGGTGCCGGTGGCTGTAACCTGTCCGTTGCGGTCTTTTTCCACAAAGCGTCCGTCACGTTTGTCATCCACGTATGTACCTTCAAAGCGTTTTCCTTCCTTGTCTTCCTCAATGGCCGGGCCATGGCGTTTGTCGTCCTTGAACGTTCCCTTGAATTTCGATCCGTCGGCAAAATGGATAATACATTCGCCGTTGAGTTTGCCGTTTTTCCAAGTGCCGTCATACACGTCGCCGCTTTTCAGTGTAAGCTTTCCTTTCCCGTCTTGTCGGTCGGTTTTCCATAGTCCAGTATATACGTCACCGTTTTTCCATGTCAGTGTGCCTTGTCCGTGTTTGTCACCTTCAAGGAACTGTCCTGTATATTTATCTCCATTGGCATATTTGAAGATGCCGTTGCCGGTACGTTCTCCCTGCACATAATCGCCTTCATACACGTCGCCGCTTTTGAACTTGTATATGCCGCGTCCGTTTTGTATGTCGTCGATCCACTGGCCTACATACACGTCGCCGTCAGAATAGCGGAACGTGCCTTTGCCCGAGCGTTGGTTGTCTTTCCATTCGCCGTCATAGCTTGAGCCGTCGCCCCAGTCAAAATAACCCTTTCCGTTTTTCCGGTCGTTGGCCCAATAGCCTTTGTAATAAGCTCCGCTGGCAAAGGTATATACACCATAGCCTTGGCGATGGTCTTGTTTCCATTCGCCTTCATATTTGTCGCCGTTGTAGTAGTACATGGTGCCTTTGCCCTGCTGGTAGTCGCGATACCACAGTCCCACGTATTTGTTGTTGTTGGCAAAATAGTAGGTTCCTTTACCATGCTGCTGGTCTTGAAACCATTGTCCTTCGTATTTCTCTCCGTCGAAGAATGTATATACGCCATAACCGTTACGCTTGCCTTTATCGTAGTTGCCTTCGTACCAGTTGCCGTTCTTGAATATTGTTTTGCCTTTTCCATGAGGCTTTCCGCCTACCATCTCACCGCTGTAGTCACCTCCGTCCTTTGTGACGCAAGTGCCTAATGTGAGCTTTTGTGCTGAAGCTGACATGGCTGGGGCCAATGCCAGTATTATTGATATAAATAGATGTTTCAAAATAATGAATGTTATAGTTTGCAATGCCAAAGTTACAACAATATTCGTAAACTGCCAAGCAATCGCTTGAACATCTTACATTTTTTAACGCAACTCAACGATTATTGACGATTAATTTCCTCAAAAACTCCTTCTCCCGTGATATTTCTCTCGTCAAGTTAATATTTTTTCTCCCCTCTCTGTTTATTATCTTCCACGCATTATGACCCATATCACTACCGGTGCTCCTAATACCGGGGTGATGGCATTAAGCGGTATGAGCCCACCCGACGACGGCATGGAGGCAATGAGGTTGCAGAGCAAAGCAATGAGAGCTCCTGTGAGCATGGTTACTGGCATCAGTATGCCATGATTGCTGGTGCGTATCATCATCCGGGCTATGTGTGGCACTGCAAGACCTATGAACGATATGGGACCGCAAAACGAGGTGACGACGGCTGTCAACACTCCTGTTATCACGAGCAGGATGTTGCGTATCACTGCCGTGTGTATTCCGAGATTCTCAGCGTAATTCTTTCCTAATTGGATGATATTTAACGGTTTGATGAGTAGCAACGAGCTGGCGAGTGCTATTAAGGTAACTACACTGAACCATGGCAAAAGGCTCAACGACACGCCGCCAAAGCTGCCCAGTCCCCAAACAAGATAAGATTTCACGCCCTCCTCGGTGGCAAAGAAATTGAGAAGGCTGATAGCCGACGAGGCTATATAGCCTATCATTATACCTACGATGAGCAGCATAACACTATTGCGAATAAACAACGAGAAGACAAACACTACGCCCATCACCATCATCGCGCCAATGAATGCCCCGAAGAATACTGCGGCAAAGCCTGTCAGTGCTACGGATCCAGCGGTCACGCTTCCACCCAAGAGCAACATGACGAGAGCCGCGCCTAAGCCTGCTCCGCTGCTTATGCCGAAGATCGAAGGGTCTGCAAGCGGATTGCGAAAGGCTGTCTGCAACATCAGGCCGCTGACGGAAAGTGCCATACCCGAGAGCAGGGCTGTCGCTGCCTGTGGGAGACGCGATTCGATGACAATGTATGTCCACGACACTTTTTCTGCTTCGTTGCCCGACAGTATCCTCATCACCTCGCCAGCGGGGATATCAACGGAGCCGAACACCAGATTGGCGAAAAACAATGCCGTTATTGCTAATATGAGTATTATGCTGCACTTCATCTCTTATTTTAGTTTCTTAAAATACTGTCCTTCTCCCGAACGGTTTCGGAATATGTTTGAGAACTCTTCGAGCAAACGGTCTGGTCGGAAAGGTGTCTCCTCGTAAAACAATGTCCGCTCGGTAGAGCATCCCCACACATTACCGTCTTGCCATGCCTTAAGGTGTGTGAACGCCTTATTTTCTGAAGCCAAGGTGGCTATCGTCTTCTCTGCTCCTCCGTAGCGGAACAGCCAAAGGTCGGCATCCTCGCACTGTTCAACAACGACCTCGGCTGCCAAAGCCTTGCTGCCGCCAGACTTGTCGTTGCGGAAGCAATACGTGCCTCCAGCGTCTTCTACCATCTGTCCTATAGTGCTTTGCCCTCCAGGTACATACCACGTGTTTCCTAAAGGCAAGTCTATCACTACTTTGGGTTTGTCCTTCAGTTGTGACGCTTCTGTTTTCAGACTGTTGTATCGTGTCTCTACCTGCTCGAAGAGAGCGTTTGCCTCGTCTTCATGACCTGTTAGCATGCCATAGAATTTCATCCATTCCGCACGCGCTAAAGGAGATGGTTCCATATAGTCGGCACATTCCACAATAGGGATATGCAACTCGTCGAGTTTTCCATATCCGCCACTGTTTTCAAACGGCGACACCAACACCATGTCGGGATTGCCGTCGATGATCTTCTCTATGTCGGGCGACATGCTGTTGCCAAGGTCGGTGATGATCTTGTCTGCCACCATGCGTCTCACGTCCTGACGTTTCACATATCTCACGTCAGCCATGCCACAGATGGCTTTCATCGCTCCAAGATCGGCAAGCAAAGAGGCATGAACCGTAGTGAACACCATCGCACGATGTATAGGGACATTGATTATTGTGCCCTCTGGCAGATGGTTTGCCGTGGTGTCTGATACAAGTATATAGCGGTGTAGTGTCCGGTCTTCTCTCCACGGGTCGGCAATATCCACAGTGCGATATTTCCCATAGTCAACCACGGTGAGCAATCGGGAATATTTCAGACGCAGAGTGTCGCCCTCCACCTCTGCTCCTTGGGTTTTGCCCTGAGAGCATGAGGTGAGGACGACAGTGGTCAATAATAATATGTATAATAGGTGTCTTGTCATTAGTCAACCAATATTACCTTTCGTGGGTTCTGTCCCCATGTGGTCATTTTTGACAACAGAGTGTAATTCTTAGAGAAGTGATATACGCTGCCTGGACCTGCCGAATACTGTGAGGTAAGGATGTAGAACGAATCGTCTTTACCCTCTGACATGCCGTAGATGGTGGCTGACTTCAGTTCTGGGGCGGCTGCCGTAATAGTGGCAGTGACGTCGGTCTTCTTCATGGCTACAGGGTCATACACATAGTAGGTGTTAGTGGTCTCGTAGGTGCTCCAGTCTGTCATCGACCATGCACAGAGGGCCTTGTTGTCCTGCTCCACGATGTGAGTAGTATATTCGCCTGTGTCTTGCGCCTTGCCTGTCTTGGTGTTGAGGGCGTAGAGCGGAGTGTATGTCCAGTCGGCTCCGTATCCCTGCACCATGATATAGTCGCCACATTCCACCACTACCTGTGTGTTATCCATCACGTCAACCTTTTTCACGCCCGTTGTGTTGAAGTTGTTAGTGTCGATGATGGCCACCTTGTTGTTAGTGTTTGTATTGTCGTAGGCGTTGCCCAAGGCCACATATATCTTATTGTCTTCGATGACGATATGCTCAGGAGCCTTGCCCACTTCCACTTCGCCTTTCTTTTCAAGAGTCTTGGCGTCAAAACGGCACACATAGCCTCCGATGGCAGTTACGTAGAGATAGCCGTTGTCTGCAGCTGCATAGCGTGGCTGTCCGTGGGTCTCGTCAAATGTCACTCGTTTTTCCTCGATGCCTGCCTTGTTGAGTTTAGCCACATAGTTTGAGCCATACATCACGACATAGACATTGCCGTCGTACTCGATGATATCCTGTCCTGTATCGCCCAGCTGCTTGCCGTTTTGCATATAATACAGGTCGATGGATTTTGTTGTTGTAGTGTCGCGGTCGCTGTCAAAGAATGCGATAGAGGCATTGTTCTGCTTATACGAACCCTCGTTGAGGATGTAGCCTCTGTGTTCAGGAAGCGCTACCTTCGAGCCATATTCGAATGGATCGTATTCGTCGTCGTCACTACAAGAGGTAAAGGCTGCCGAGACAGCCAGGCCGCAAAGTGCGGTCAGATACATACTTCTGAATTTCATTTCTTTTTTCTTTTTTTTTATTATTGTTGTACTATTTTTCTTATATGTCTAATGTCGCCGATGCCGTTACCGACCGTCCTGGCATGGGATAGTATTTTATTATCTCATACTGTTTGTCGGTGATGTTGTTCACGGTCAGCTGTAAGCGCAGCATGTTGTCGCCGAGAAGGAAGTCGCGCGAGAGGCTCAGGCTGTGTTCCATATACCCGTCGAGTTGGTATTCCCTCGTGTTCTGCGCCATTGAGTATCGCTTGCCCTGGCCTGTTGCCGAGTAGCCTACGTTCACCCATGGGGTGAGCAGCATTACCGACAGGCCTCCGCTCACCTTTGGCGTGTAAGGTAACTGTGAGCCGTATGTCGCATTGCCTTCGGTCTTGTCTTTTGCCTCTTGCCATGTCAGCGAGCCGTTGGCCACTATGCTGTATCCTTTGGCTATGTCAACCTCTGTCCCCATAGTGGCGTCGATGCCTTTTATCTCAGCCTTGCCGAAGTTCACCATCTTCCAGATATATGTGGAAGGGAACGCCACTATCTTGTCTGTTACGTCGTTGTAATATGCGTCGATGGTCAGTGCCACATAGCGCAGTGGGCCTATGGGACGCGAGTTCCATGTCATTCCTGCCCCGTACTCGTGTGCGTTTTCCGGACGTAGTGAGGGGTTGCCAATCTGCAGATAATACAGGTCGTTGAACGTAGGCAGTCGGAAGGTGGATTTCGTTATTGCCCTTACATACAGTGCCTCGTCAGGCAGCAGTCTGTAGCTGAAGGAAAGTGATGGCGAGAGCTTTTTCCTGTCTTCTGGTTTCTTGATGGCATATTTCTCGCTTTCGGTAAGGCTTTCGGTGGCGTATGTCATCACGATGTTGCCTTCTATGGTCATCCTGCCGTATTTGGCTTTTGAGACTAATGCTGTCAGCGATGTGGTACGCAGCGGGTTGGGACTTCCGTTCACTGTGGTCCTAAGTTTGTTTACTGCCACGTCTTCAGCCAAGGCCATTTCAAGCCATGACGTTGGTTTCCAGCCTAATGTGGCAGACGTGTAATATTCGTCCTGGCGGTTGACCTCGGTCTTCTTGCCATTGGTGTACTTCGCATTCGTGTCTTCATACTTGTTCCACGAGTGGGTGTATTTTGCCCTTATGGCAAGTTTCCATTGCCTCGCTATATGCCTTTTGTATGCTGTCTGAAGAAAGAAGTTCTCGTCCCACAGACGTTCCTTTGAATTGTCGTTGTATAACACTACTGACCCCGGGACGCCACGTTGCGAATGGTAGAAGTAGGCCTTTGTGTCGAGACTGCCTCCATCGCCAAACTTATGGAGGACGTTGGCCTCGCCGTGCCATTGTTCAATGTCGGAGTTGTTGCGTTTCTCGTTGCTCTTCTCCTTCCCGTTTCTTAACACGAAGGGATAGCGTCCGTCAGCTCTCATATAGTCAGCGTCGAGTGTCGTCATGGTGTTTTCGCCCGCCTGACACCACCATCTGACGCTCGGGTTCAGCTGTCCCCAAGAGCCGCCCTTCAATGCCAAACGCAGTCGGCTGTCGCCTTTGTCGAGCACTGGGCGTTCGGTTTCTATAGCGAGCAGTGCTGCCGAAGCATAGTGTCGTGCCGTCTGCATGATGTCGCTTCCCTGCCCTATTGCCATCGACAGCATCCCGACATTATCGAGCGAGAATCGTCCTATGTCTATCTGTCCGGCCTGGGTATTGCTCACGGTGATACCGTCATAGCTCACTGCGGTATGCTGTGCTCCGAGATTTCGGACAGAGACGGTTTTCATGCCGCCTATACCGCCGTAGTCCTTGACGTTTGTCCCCGCCATCCTCTTTACCGCGTCGGCTATATTCTGCAGTCCTAACTGTCTGATGTCGTTGCCGCTGAGCGACTGTACGGGTATAGTTTCAAAGATGTTGGTCTTCCGGCTTCTCTCTGCCGTGACCACCACCTCGTCGATACGTCCGGTACGTATAGTATCGTTAGCATCTGCATACATGAAGACGCATATGGCGGTTGCCATGACCGCATACCTCTTTTTCTTGTTCATTTCCGAATCAATAATCTGACCAATTTTTCATCCCTTTCCTCGAGGGAGTGAAACATTAATAACATGACGGCAGGTCTTCTGACTATTGCCAAGTATAAACGTCTTCCCGATCATTGTCTGTCAGTGACATCATTGTTCATACTGTATAAAGGCAAATCACAGCAGCGGGACTGTCAGGAGAATCTCACTCCGTTCCCATTTAATCACCGTGGTGAACCAATCACGGCTGCAAAGGTAGTAATTTTCTGTCAATCATGCAAGACAAATACCAAGAAATAACGATTTTTTAGCAAAAAACACGATGATTATTGTCGTTTTTGGATTCTATTAGTTATCTTTGCAAAAAAATTTTTGCGAATGAAATTATCAGATTTGAAAACAGGCGAAAAAGGAGTCATCGTCAAAGTGCTTGGTCATGGTGGCTTCAGAAAGCGCATTGTGGAAATGGGATTCATCAAGGGAAATGTGGTGAAGGTGTTGCTCAACGCTCCACTGCAGGACCCTGTAAAATATCAGATATTAGGCTACGAGGTGTCGCTGAGGCATAAGGAGGCAGAGATGATCGAGGTCATCTCTACCGAGGAGGCAAAGACACTGGAGAAGACTTACTCGCAGAATGTTAGCTGTTCGGCAAAGTGCGACGACGCCGATGACGCGCCGCTCACTGACAAGCAGCTCCATGATGTGGCAATAAGGAAACGCCGTACTATCAACGTTGCCCTGGTGGGTAATCCTAACTGCGGAAAGACGTCGCTGTTCAATTTCGCGTCTGGGGCACATGAACACGTGGGCAACTACTCGGGAGTGACAGTGGATGCCAAGGAGGCGACGGCATCGTTCGAGGGTTACGACTTCAATATCATCGACTTGCCCGGCACTTACTCCCTTTCGGCCTATTCGCCCGAGGAACTCTACGTAAGACGGCAGATCATAGACAAGACGCCTGATGTAGTGCTCAACGTGCTCGATGCCAGCAACCTCGAGCGCAACCTTTATCTCACCACCCAGCTCGTGGACATGCACCTCAGAATGATATGCGCCTTGAACATGTACGACGAGTTTGAGGAACGAGGCGACAAACTCGACCATAAGACCCTCGGACAGCTCTTCGGTATTCCTATGGTGCCCACGGTGTTCAAGACCGGCAAAGGCGTTGATCTGCTCTTCCACATTATTATTAATATGTATGAGGGTGTTGACTTCATTGACAAGAAGGGTAATATCAACCCGCAGGTGGCGCGCGACATACAGGAGTGGCATAAAAACTATGAGGGACATCATGGCAGTAATCACGGCGAGGACTTCGCTCACGGCAACAAGCCTAACGACAGCGTGTCACGACATATTCACCTCAACCATGGCACTGTCATCGAACAGGGCATCGAGGCAATAAAGACCGAACTGAAAAACGACGAACAGATACGTCATAAATACTCCACTCGCTACCTATCCATCAAACTCCTTGAGATGGACAGCGAGACAGAGAAGGAAATAAGCCAACTGCCAAACGCACAGCGCATAATAGAGATACGCGACCGAGAGGCGGCACGCATCAAGAAAGATCTTAAAGAAGACTCAGAGACTGCCATCATGGATGCGAAGTATGGCTTTATCCACGGAGCACTCCACGAGGCAGGCTACGAAAAGGGTGACACTGGCGACACATATCAGGTGACACACATCATCGACCGTATCATCACCAACCGTTACGTTGGTTTTCCTATCTTCTTCGCCCTTATCTTCCTTATGTTCCATGCCACCTTCACCCTTGGACAGTACCCGATGGACTGGATAGAGGCTCTCGTAGGCCTGTTGGGCGATGTTGTCTGCAAGGCGTTGCCTGACGGCATAGTGCGCGACATGGTGTGCGACGGCATCATTGGTGGCGTTGGCTCTGTCATCGTGTTCCTCCCGCAGATACTTATCCTCTACGGTTTCATCTCGTTTATGGAAGACTCTGGATATATGTCGAGGGCGGCGTTCATCATGGACCGTCTGATGCACAAGATGGGACTGCACGGCAAGTCGTTCATACCTCTGGTCATGGGGTTCGGCTGCAATGTGCCGGCAATAATGGCCACACGCACCCTTGAGAGCCGGAAGTCGAGACTCATCACGATGCTCATCCTGCCTATGATGAGCTGTTCGGCGCGACTACCTATTTACATTATGATCACGGGAGCGTTCTTTGCCTTAGAATATCAAAGCATAGTGATGATATCGCTCTATGTCATAGGCATTGCCATGGCTGTGGTCATGAGCCGCATATTCAGTCGTTGGCTCGTCAGGGGAGACGACACACCGTTTGTCATGGAGTTGCCGCCCTACCGTTTCCCTTCCACAAAGACCATCGCACGCCACACCTGGGAGAAGGGCAAGCAGTATCTGAGAAAAATGGGAGGCGTCATCCTTGTGGCAAGTATTGCCGTATGGGCTTTGGGCTATTTTCCCCACAACGACAGCTTAGAGCCACGCCAACAGCAGGAACAGAGTTATATCGGACAGATAGGAAAGACCATTGAACCGATATTCAAGGCGCAAGGCTTCGACTGGAAACTCGACGTGGGACTGGTGTCGGGCATTGGCGCCAAGGAGATCGTGGCATCAACCATGGGAGTGCTCTATGGCGACGACACCACCAATGCCGACGAGACGACAAAACACGAACGTATGCGTCAGCATATGGAGGCTGACGGTATCACTCCTCTCGTGGCATTCTGCTACCTGCTCTTCGTCTTGCTCTACTTCCCGTGCCTTGCCACTATCGTGGCTATAAAAAACGAGAGTGGATCGTGGCGATGGGCTTTGTTTACAGCACTTTATACCACTATGCTGGCATGGGTTGTCTCTGCTGCGGTGTATCAAGTGGGTAGATTGGTTTTATATTAATTGACAAAGACAGTTTAGCAAACGACAATGGACTATATAGAAATAAAAGGAGCGAAGGTAAATAACCTGAAGAATGTGTCGCTCAACATACCGCGCAACAAGTTTATCGTGGTTGCCGGAGTCAGCGGTTCTGGCAAGTCGTCATTAGCTTTCGACACTCTTTATGCCGAAGGTCAGCGCCGCTATGTCGAGAGTCTCTCGTCATACGCCCGACAGTTTCTCGGACGTATGAACAAGCCTGAATGCGACTTTATCAAGGGTATTCCGCCGGCCATAGCCATCGAACAGAAGGTCACCAGCCGTAATCCTCGTTCCACCGTAGGCACATCGACAGAGATATACGACTATCTACGCATGCTCTTCGCGCGTGTGGGACATACCTATTCTCCTGTCAGCGGCAACGAGGTGAAGAAACACTCCACCGAAGATATTGTCAACTGCATACACCAGTATTCCGAAGGCACGAAGTTTGTCGTGATGGCTCCGCTTGTGGTGGCTGACGGACGAACGGTGGAACAGCAGCTCAGGGCTTGCATCCTTCAGGGATATGTACGCATCTTCGCCTCGGGAGACTTTTATCGCATTGAGGACTTCCTCGAAAAAGAGAGAAGCGAAGCTGACGAGAAGGACATCTATATTGCCATCGACCGTATGTCGGTAGATTTCTCCAAGGACGGCATCTCGCGCCTTGTCGATTCTACCGAGACTGCTTTCTACGAGGGCAAGGGCGAGTGCAGGCTAATGTTTATGCCGTCCATGCTATGCTATGACTTCTCCACACGCTTCGAGTGTGATGGCATAGAGTTTGAAGAGCCCAACGACAATATGTTCTCTTTCAATTCGCCTACTGGAGCATGCCCTGAGTGCCAGGGCTTTGGCAAGGTGATGGGCATCGACGAGCATCTTGTGATACCTAATCCCTCGCTCAGTGTTTACGAGGGCAGTGTGGTGTGCTGGAACGGCGAAAAGATGAAAGAGTGGAAAGAGGAGTTCTGCCGACGTGCCGTCGCCGACAATTTCCCCGTCTTCAAACCCTATTATGAACTCGAGCGCAAAGAGAAAGACTGGCTCTGGCATGGTCTTCCTTCTGAACTCTACAAGCCTGTGCGCGAACGTATCTGTATCGACGCATTCTTTGAGATGGTTAAGGAAAACCAGTATAAGATACAGTATAGGGTCATGTTAAGCCGCTATCGTGGCAAAACCACTTGTCCTAAGTGTCATGGCACACGACTGCGTCCCGAGGCAAACTATGTGAAGATAGGCGGACGAAGCATCTCCGACATCGTCGAGATGCCGGTAGTGAAGCTACGCGAGTGGTTTGCGCAACTGCAGCTTGACGAACACGATGTCTCGGTGGCAAAGCGCCTTCTTGTTGAGATAAACAACCGACTGCAGTTCCTTCTCGACGTTGGCTTAGGCTATCTCACCCTCAACCGCCTCTCCAACTCCCTGAGTGGAGGCGAGAGCCAGCGCATCAATCTAACCACGTCGCTCGGCAGTAGTCTCGTGGGGTCGCTTTATATCCTCGACGAACCGAGCATTGGTCTTCATAGTAGAGACACCGACAGGTTGACCAGTGTGCTGAAGAAGCTGCGCGACATAGGCAACACGGTGATAATTGTTGAACACGACGAGGACATCATCCGTCAGGCTGATTACCTTATCGACGTCGGACCCGATGCCGGACGACTCGGTGGCGAGATAGTCTATGAGGGCGCACTACCCTCTGCCTCTCTCCTCGCCTCACAACCGTTGCCTACTGAGTTTGCCAAGAGCTATACAATACGTTATCTCGCTGGCGAACTCTCTATCCCAGTGCCCGAAGGACGCCGCCGATGGAACCGCCACGTCACCATCGAGGGCGCACGCATGAACAATCTCAAGGGCGTCACGGTCGATTTCCCGCTCAATGTTATGACCGTAGTGACGGGAGTGAGCGGTTCGGGAAAGTCAAGTCTTGTAAAAGGCATCCTCTACCCAGCCCTCAAGCGTCACATAGGCGAGGTGTGCGACGCACCAGGCGAGTATATCCGCCTCAGCGGAAATATCGGTGATGTGAAACATGTTGAGTTTGTTGACCAAAACCCGATAGGCAAAAGCAGCCGTTCTAATCCTGCCACTTACGTCAAGGCGTATGACGCCATACGCGAACTCATGGCAGAGCAGCCCTTGGCAAAGTCGATGGGCTTCACGCCCCAGTATTTCTCGTTCAATACCGACGGAGGACGGTGCGACGAGTGTAAGGGTGCCGGAGAGATTACCGTCGAGATGCAGTTTATGGCAGATATCGTGCTCACATGCGAGGCTTGTCATGGCAAGCGTTTCAAGTCAGAGATTCTTGAGGTGCGATTCCACGACCGTAACATCAGCGATATTCTCGACATGACCATCAGCGAGGCGATAGAGTTCTTTACCAAATATGGAGAGAAAGTCATAGCAAAACGCCTGAAACCTCTTGAAGATGTGGGATTGGGTTATATAAAGCTCGGACAGAGCTCTTCCACATTGTCGGGCGGCGAGAACCAGCGCGTGAAGTTGGCTTATTTCATCGGTCAGGAGAAACAGGTTCCGTCAATGTTCATCTTCGACGAGCCTACCACGGGTCTTCACTTCCACGACATCAAGCGTCTGTTAGACTCTTTCAACGCTCTCATCGAACGTGGACATACCATCGTCATCATCGAGCACAATATGGATATAATAAAATGTGCCGACCATGTCATCGATATGGGACCTGACGGTGGCGATGCAGGAGGAACGCTCGTCGTGGCAGGCACACCTGAGACGGTCTGCGAGTGTAGAGCCAGCGTTACAGGCAAGTACTTAAAAGAAAAATTATGTTAAATCTGTAGATGCAAGAAGACATTTATTGGGAAAGTGTTCTTTATTCTACGTTTTTATTCGTACCTTTGCACCCGCAAAAGCCGATATGGCTCAGTTGGTAGAGCAATTCATTCGTAATGAATAGGTCCCCGGTTCGAGCCCGGGTATCGGCTCACGAATAAGTAAAGACGGCCGCTATAATGATAATAGCGGCCGTCTTTATTATGTATATCGTCAGTTGTAAAACTCTATAAATGCCTTTATGCAATACTCATGGTCGGCTGCCGACGCCAGCTCTCTCACGCTGTGCATGGCAAGAACCGGGTTGCCCATATCGACACCGCTTATAGCAATGCTCGACGTGAGTATGTTGCCGAGTGTGCTGCCGCCTGCCACATCACTGCGGTTGACAAATCGCTGACATGGCACTCCCGCCTTTTCGCATATCTGCTGGAACACTGCCGCCGACATGGCGTCTGTGGAATACTTCTGTGCAGCGTTGATCTTTATGACTGGTCCGCCGCCTAACAGCGAATGGTTTGTAGGGTCGTACTTCTCTGCGTAGTTCGGGTGGAAGCCGTGGGCGTTGTCGGCGCTTATCATAAACGCTTTCTCCACACTGCGGAAATAGTCGTCCATACTTCCTCCTTGTGCCAATACTATCCGCTGAAGCAGCGACATGAAGAAATTGCTTCCCGCTCCTTGCTTCGTGCCAGAACCCGTCTCTTCATTGTCGAAGATGGCCAATACCTTTGTCACCTCGGGCTTCTCGCCGTCCGCCGTTATCGCCTCCAGTCCTGCATGCACCATCGACAAGTCGTCCAGTCGGCCTGCAGACACAAACTCGTTGTTCAGTCCCACCAGACATGCGGGTGTGGTGTCATAAAGGTACAGGTCGAAGTCTATTATCTCGTCTTTCTCTATCTGCAACTCTTCGGCGATAATGCGCATTAGCAGCCCGTCGGCTTCAAGTTTGTCGTTGACATAACCCAATATAGGCAGCATGTCTTTCTGTTTGTTTAGTTTCACACCGTCGTTCACCTGTCTGTTGAAGTGAATGGCGAGGTTGGGAATGACGAGCAGTGGGCGCTCGATGTGTATCAAGCGCGACTCCGGGTGCAACGCGTCTTCGCTACGTAGTATCACCCTGCCGGCCAAGCTCAGCGGACGGTCAAACCATGTGTTGAGAATAGAGCCTCCATAAGACTCGGTGTTGAGTCTGACCAGACCGCCCTCGCCTGTCATTTCCGCTTTCGGCTTGATGCGGAATGTGGGCGAGTCGCTGTGGGCTGCTATTATGCGGAAGCCTGCCTCCGAGAGTGCCTGTCGGCCGATATGGAAGGCGAAGACGGCGGAATCGTTCTTTGTAACGAAGAACTTCTCTGGCAATTGCGTCCATGTGTCTTCTGCACGCAACTGCATAAAGCCGTTGTCTCTCAATTGTTTGCACACGTTCCTCACTGCAAGGAAGTTTACCGGTGAGGCATTAAGGAAACTGATCAGTTTTTCTGTGTAAGTTACCATAAGCGATATGAATAAATTATAATAGTGTTTCTCTGTTGTCTCTCACAAAGTGTGGCCATCGCTCCTCGCCAAGACATGGGGCATACTCAAATCCCTCATAGGAAAACGAGTGCAGGTCTGCTGGAGACGTGATGTGATGCAGGAGGACATGTCTCACCATAGCTCCACGACACGACTTTGCCCATACGGCTTGCATCTTGAGCGTCCCATTCTTCTGTCTCACATAGAATAGCGGGTGTACCACGTTGACCTCACCGCATACGCGCTTCCAGTCAAACAGGTGTTCGTATTCCTCTGTAGATAAGTGCAGCAAAACGCCGTCGTCGGCTTTCACACTGTCTATCAGCACATCCGTGAGCTTGTCACGCCAAAACTGGTTGACGGGTTTTCCGTCGGCTGAAGGCAGATGAACACAATGCTCCATCCTGTACGGCACCACTCCGTCCATGGGGCGTAACAGCCCATAGAGGAAACAGGTGATCCACAGGTGGCGCTGGGCAAACACAAGCGCTTCTTCACCCAGTGTTGAGGCTATAAGGTGCTTATATGCCTGGCCGTTATATGCCATGATGGCGGGCATCTTCTCTGCTGTAAAGAAGTGCTGATACCGTTCCCAGTTTTCAGCCGCCAACTTCCGGCTACAGTCGAGTTCACGTTCCAGCGTGTCGATATCCATTCCTGCCATATCCATAGCCAAACGGTTGGCAACGCTCTGAAACTGTGGCTCTGTCCATGGCTTCATGCCAGACTTGTCATACATTATTTTCGCATTTGCAAGTAGTATCTGCATATTCTGTTCAATATTTATTGTACATGGCGCAAAGATACAACAAAAAAAATTAATCTGCAAGAAATCATGGAAAAAAAGAAGATACCGACATAAAACATAACTATGATTTCTTGCTATGTTATATGAAATTCTTGAAGAATCTCATATCACAAAGCCAAGAAACTGAAAGAAAAAGGCGATGAGGCTAATGCCCACCGCCAACAGGGAGGAGTAGGATTCTATATGGGCTCCGTACTGATGTATGTGACTTCGATTATTATGTTGATGGACAATGGACACGGCTCTTCAGAATTTGTCGTATGGATGAGCATCGGTTCGATGTTCCTATGCCTCGGAGCTGTGTATCGTCTTGCATTTTGAAACGATGAATGTGAGTACACAGGGCAACTTTTCTTACGTAAGATTATCTGAGTGTCACTTGCCCCAAATGACTCTCCATTCTCCTTTGTCGTTTTTCTTGAGCTTCACCTTATCGGTCTTCTCTTCGCCATTGCCATAAACAATCTTCATTTCCACAGTGGCCTTATTGCCGTCCTCCGATATTTCTTCCGACAGCACCTCATAACTCTTCAGACCCTGCTTCTCTTTCATGGTCTTTTCACCTTTCTCGCGTAGCAATGCCACCAGTTGTTCCTTTCCTTCCTCACTGTCTTTTCCATCTTTCGTGCCCGTGCCCAAGAGGTCCACATAACCCTCATAGTCTGAATTCTGGAGACATTTTACCGACTTCTCGGCTACTGCCGATGGAGTGTTGGAGTCACCGCAGCTCCACAATGCTAAGGCAGCTACAGCCACAAACAAAGAAAGAATAATTTTTTTCATAATACTAAGTTTTTGATGTTAATAATAAAGTGATAATAATTTACTAAAACCTTGATATTGTCCTAATCATACTACTCTCATATATATCGGTAGGCATGATGACATGCTCGAAATGAAATCCGGGCACTATGAAGTCATGCCGTCGCTCTTCGGCCAACGACACACCGGCCCCGAGATACGCCCTCTCCACCAACTCGCTGCAATAGAGCTTGGTGGAGTCGCTGTCGTCATAGTCATGGTCGAAGAGTATTCCACGTCGGTAGAGCCTCAACGCCTCACGTGCAGCCACCTCTGCCACCTTCTTGTCTTTATGTCGCATCACCTCTCCCATCACAGCATTAAACGTAGAAAAAAACTTACTCGGCGGTTCCATCTTCACCCTGTCCACATCGCCAGGGAAATCAGGTTCGTCAGGCACTGCATGAACCACCATTTTCACTCCCGCCGAGTCAACCACGATGCCCATATGCGAATACTTTCCTCCATCGGCTGCAACCACCGTGTGGCTCATCAGCCCAGTCCCTCGCCTAAAGACGATGTCCCCCTCTGCCAACTCCAAGCCATCAGGGAGAATCGTCCCCTCGCCCTCCTTACCGGAACAGGACATGAGAAAAAGGCAGATGAACACGAGGTTTATAACCGTGACGATACTATTCTGAAAATCTGATTCAATTCTTTTCATTGAAGGTACTGGATAATTATCTCATATCCGTTTCTTAAATATACATTCGATAATCTTTCTTCCATAATTCCACATAAACATTATATGTTATATATTTTGCCGCAAATATTCAAACTATTTCCCACACCACCAAACATTTCTCTGATTATTTGCAGATTTACCATGAGAATACCACCCTGCCGTAGGGTCTTACCTCGTGTAAGACCGCCCACTGCCGCAAGCTCAATAGGGGTGCGGGCGACTCGCCCGCGTTTGTTCGCTTCTCCTTCTTCCCAACAATCCCTTATATATCAATTACAACGTTATTATTTAATAATCTTATTCCGTTATTACGTAATTTCGGTGTATTAATTCTGATATCACAATCAACTACAAAAACCGTTCCATTTTCAGAGCACAAGACATTTTCATCATGTATATCACTTAAATAGATTGTTGGAGTAGCATAAGTCCAATTTTTCCTATTCATCAGGACGAAGCCCATATTGCTCATGAATGTCTCTATTTCCTCATCAGTCATTCTCAATCCTTGAATAAAAGGTTGCTCTACAATAATCTTGAATTCATCATTACTATCTCTTCCAAAACCAAGCACTTTCATGCTCGTTTCTGAGAAATATGTATTGTGAAGAGTTATTCTATCCAAAGCAAGAATGGGTTGAATAA
>SAMEA3663028__coassemble_219_pt1 | contig 25396 bp, 18 predicted proteins | sample SAMEA3663028__metabat2_high_PE_022 | metagenome-assembled genome bin SAMEA3663028 (sample SAMEA3663028) | pig gut metagenome | biome: pig gut; feature: pig-associated habitat; material: faeces | place: France | collected 2012 | reverse complement strand
GCTGACAAGCAAACGGAAGACCATCAAGGCAGATAGCGACTATGAGATGAACACTAAGCTGCTACGCTTTGCGTTAGGACGAGGCTTCACGTTCCAACAGGTGAAGGAGGTGATAGACGACGTGGAAGATGTCGAAGATAATGACATCACAGATGAGGACATATAAGAAGGAGGAAAACTAAAAGTTTAAAATAGGTTTCGTTAAGTTAGAAAACTTTATTATTTCTATGGTTTTTTAGCTTTTGTCGATATAAATGTCTATATTTGCACGCATAATAATGTCAAATAGCTATGTGTGTAAGAATAATTTTGTTTTTTATTGCCCTGACGGCGACATGCCACGGGGCTAAGGCGCAGGAGAAGACCGTAGGGCTGAAATACGGTAACATGGACTCGTGGGTGACAAGGACCATACACGAGTCGGCAGTGATTGGCGGCGACGACAAAACCCTATATGAAGTTGGACCAGCACGCCACTTAGACGGCAATACGCCTTACCATAATCTCGGCGGCTCGCCCTGGGGCACATCGAACGTGATGGCGAAGGTATCGGGGATAGTGAAGACCAACAATACCGTATATCGGGAGAAACGCGGAGGCGGATATTGCGCTCGTCTGGAGACACATATTGAAAGAGTGAAGGTGCTGGGACTGGTGAATATTAACGTGCTTGCAGCTGGCTCGCTCTTCCTCGGCGACATGACCGAACCTATTACGGGGACAAAGAACGGCGAGAAATATCAGAATTGGGGCGTTCCTTTCACCTCGCACCCGAAGGCCTTGCGCTTTGATTATAGGTTCAAGGCGAGCGGTGAGCCTGACAGAATAAAGCTTACGGGATTCGGAGGTAGCAGTAAGGTGAAGGGCAAGGACAAGGCTATCGTGATCTTCCTGTTGCAGAGACGTACAGAGGATGCCGCGGGCAACATCACGGCAAAGAGAGTGGGGACGATGGTGGTGACATACGACACCTCGACCGAAGGATGGCGTAATGGTGCAACATACGACATCCTCTATGGCGACATACGGCATAACCCTAAATACAACCCCGAGACAATGCATCTGCGCTCTGTGGATTACGCAAGGAACTCAAAGGGAAAGAATGTGTTGGTGAAAGAGACGGGATGGGCTTCGTCAGACGAAACACCAACACACATGCTTCTGCAGTTTACGTCGAGCCATGGTGGCGCATATATAGGTTCGCCGGGCAACACGTTGTGGGTGGATAATGTAAAGTTGGTATATTGAATCTGTATATGAAAAAGTTAGTAATGGTCATACTCGTTTGCTTCAGCACCTACGGTATCGCTTGGGCGCAGGACTCATGCCACAGCTTACACTGCACCACTTGGGAGCAGGAAAGTGCTGGAGGAGCGGCGGCAAGCGATACTGTCGTGGCGATGAAGAAGAAGTCGTGGATCGATAAGCTGCTTGACTACTTCAACGACGCCAATAAGGAGAAAATCAACAAGAAATTTGACTTTAGCATCATAGGCGGACCACACTACAGTACCGACACGAAACTTGGATTGGGACTCGTGGCTGCAGGACTTTACCGCACCTCGGCTGCCGATTCGTTGATGCAACCTTCAAACGTGTCGCTCTACGGTGACGTGTCGTCGGTGGGATTCTACCTGCTCGGAGTGAGAGGAAGTCATATCATGCCTGAGGCGAGGCAGAGAATAGACTATAAGGTGTATTTCTATTCGTTTCCAAGCAAGTTCTGGGGCATCGGGTACGACAACGGAAAGATCGATGACAACGAGAGCGACTTCGACAGATGGCAGACGAGGATAGACGCAAGCTACCTCTTCCGCGTGGCAAAGGACTTCTACGTGGGACCGACCGTGCAGTTTGACTATGTGAAAGCTACAGATGTGGAAAGGCCAGAACTGCTGGAAGGACAGGACAGAACGACGCACAACTTAGGTATTGGATTGTCGCTTGTGTATGACTCGCGCGACGTGATGACCAATGCCAGACGGGGATGCTATATAGACGTGAAACAATGTTTCAGACCAAAATTCATGAGCAACGACTACGCCTTCTCAACAACGTCCGTAACCGCCTCAGGCTACAGAAAGGCATGGAAAGGGGCAGTGATAGCGGCTGACATTAGAGGAGAACTTAATTTCGGTAATCCGTCGTGGGCGATGATGGCAAAGTTGGGAAGCGGACAGTCGATGAGAGGATATTACGAGGGACGATACCGCGACAAACATAAGATTGAGACTCAACTCGAACTGAGACAACATGTCTGGAAACGAAATGGAGTGGTGCTCTTTGTGGGAGCAGGAACGGTATTCCCTGACTTCAATAAACTGACTATCAGTCGTGTACTGCCTAACTGGGGCTTCGGCTACAGATGGGAGTTTAAGAAAAACGTTAACGTAAGACTCGACTACGGCTTCGGAAAAAACGGCGAGTCGGGCTTCTTGTTTAATATCAACGAGGCATTTTGAAAAAGCTATCCTTTTACTTCATTGTGGCGATGATGATACCGAATGTGGTACTCGTTGTCACTGCCCGCCAACACTTCTTGGTGGCTATGGCTAACGTGTTGCTGCCGCTGGGCATATATATGTCCGTGGCCACGGCAAGGCGAACGGCTCTTGCCATTTGGCTGATGCTGCCAGTCATGGTACTCAGCGCCTTCCAGATTGTGCTAACCATGCTGTTTGGTGAGTCGATAATAGGGGTGGATATGTTTATCAATGTGGTGACGACCAATACCACTGAGATTACCGAACTATTGGGTAACCTCATACCAGCAGTGGTCACGGTGGTGGTGATATACGTGCCGCTACTGACGATGGCGGCTGTGGTGATGGCGAGAGATAAAGTAAGGCATGACGGGGCGGCGAGAGTAAGAGGACGGCAGAACACTTCGGCAACGATAGGGCATACGCGTCGTAAGGGGCGACGCGCGGCAGTTGCGGTGACAATGGCTGGACTTCTCTCTGCCTTGGTCGCCATAGGCAACCGAGGTGTGGCGCTCTTCACCGACGACGTGTTTCCGGCTAATGTGATATATAACCTTACGCTCGCGGTGGAGAGATATAGGGCGACCTCCAGCTATGCCGACAACGTACGCGGATTCACATTTCATGCCAGCAAGAAAGACACTGGTAATGATGAAGGACGGGAGGTGACTGTAGTGGTAATAGGCGAGACGGCACGAGCCGAAAACTTTGGCATTCTTGGCTATAGACGGCCCACCACTCCACGCTTGCAACAGACACAGGGGCTGACGGCGTTTCGGGACGCATGGAGCGAGTCGAACACTACACACAAGAGTGTGCCGATGCTGCTCTCGGCAGTAGATGCATCGACTTTCGACAGTATCTATGGTCAGCGAAGCCTTATCACGGCGTTTAAGGAGGCAGGATACAAGACGGTGTGGCTCTCAAACCAAAGGCGAAACGGCTCGTTTATAGATTTCTTCGGCGAGGAGGCTGACGTGTGTCGGTTTATTAAGGATGACTTTGGCGAGGGAGTTAACGTGACCGACGGACGATTGCTCGACTATATGATAAAGGAGATGAGCGACAGCTGCAGGCGACTGCTGATAGTGTTGCATTGTTATGGCTCGCACTTCAACTATCGCGAACGCTATGGGAAGCGTTTCTCTCGATTCCGACCTGACGACAATACTGAGGCGAAGGCCGAAAACAGACGCGACCTCGTGAATGCATACGACAACACTATATATTATACCGATTACCTGCTCGCTTCGATCATAGATATGCTGAAGGAGAGGGGCGGCGACGCGGTGATGGTATATACTTCTGACCATGGCGAGGACCTTTACGACGACGGGAAGAGATTTCTGCACGCATCGATTAGGCCCACCGACCATCAGCTTCATGTGCCGCTGCTGGTGTGGACATCTCAGAGTTATGCCGCACGACATACAGAGATGGCGGAGGCTCTGGAAATAAATAAAGGGAAGATGATATCGACAAGTCGCTCACTGTTTCACACAGTGCTACAACTGTCGGGGATAGAAACACCATGGTTGAGAAGGCAACACTCGCTTGCCGACACACTTTACAGACCTCAGTCACGATTGTATCTCAACGACCGGAACGATGCTGAGAAAGTGGATGAGTGAATGAATGTTTCTTAACGTCCGGAACGAGGTTGAGAAGACTGGATGAGGAGACGAAGGGAGGCGGCATCGAACGTGATGGCTGGACTATCGAAAAATGCAGACAGACTGCCGTCGGCGGCAAGTTGGCGAGGACTGCCCGAGAGGATGGACTTACCTGGTTGCATAAGCCAAAGACTGTCGGCAAGCTGAAGGGCGAGTTCTACGTCGTGGGTGGAAAGGAAGATGGTCTTGCCCGTGTTGTGAGCAAGGGAACTGAGAAGCTGTAGCATCTCTACCTTGCTCGGAAAGTCGAGAAACGACGTAGGCTCGTCGAGACAGATAAACGGAGTGTGCTGGGCAAGGGCCTTGGCTATCATTGCCCGTTGGCGCTCGCCGTCGCTGAGTGTGTCGATGCTGCGGTGGGCAAGACGCTGAATGCCTGCAAGAGTCATTGCCTCGTTGACGATGTCTTCGTCGTCGGAGGAGAGACGTCCCCAAAATCCGGTATATGGGCTGCGCCCGAGGGCGACAAGTTCGCTGACGGTCATGTTCTGTACCGATGTGCGCTCGGTGAGGACAACACCAATTTTCCGTGCGAGTTGACGTTCGCTGTAGCTATCGATGTCTTTCCCGTCGAGGAGTATCTCTCCGGCGAGCTTGGGCTGGAAGGCGGTGAGTGTCTTGAGCAACGTCGATTTACCTACACCATTGGGTCCCAACAGACAGGTGAGCTGTCTGTCGGGAATGGTGGCGTTGATATGATCAGCTATTACCGTGACAGACTGGTGTCGTCCCGCATAACCTATGGATAAGTCTTTGAGTTTTATCATCTACAATAGCTTTGCATGTCAGAAACAAGCTGAAATTTCATTTGTTATCAACAAGCTGTAAGCGCATTTGTCAGCGACAAGCCGTAAGTATCTTTATCTTAGTATGCCTTTGCAAGAATTACCTTAGCACGCTCGAGGGCGAGGTTGATATGGCTGCAGATGTCCTCTTCGGGCACGTGGCGATAGAAGCCAGCATGGGCGAGGGTCTGGTGAACCTTTGGTGTAACGCCCGAGAGCACGACCTCGATGCCTTCCTTCTTGCTCATCTCACAGAGGTTGGTGAGGTTGTGGATACCGGTGGAATCGACAAACGGTACCTTACGCATTCGGATGATACGCACCTTGGGACGATCGCCGAAGACAGCCATAACTTCTTCAAACTTATTTCCTGCACCGAAGAAGTAAGGACCGTTGATCTCATAAACCTCCACACCCTCTGGGATAGTGAGATGTTCGAGGTTGCCAGAGCTAAGCTCACTCTCCTGGTTGGGGTCGATCTCATCGAGGATAACCTTCACGTCTGTGGTCTCAGACATGCGTCGCATGAAGAGCAGACAGGCAATGATGAGTCCTACCTCGATGGCAATGGTGAGGTCGAAGATGATGGTAAGGAAGAAGGTGATGAGCAATACGGTGACGTCGCTCTTGGGATTTTTTGTAAGGGCAAGGAACGAGCGCCAGCCGCTCATGCCGTAGCTCACGATGACGAGCACACCGGCAAGACATGCCATGGGGATGTACTGTGCCAGTGGCATGAGGAAGAGGAATATGAGCAGCAACACCATGGCGTGGATGACACCCGCGATGGGCGAGCGGCCTCCATTGTTGATGTTAGTCATAGTGCGCGCAATGGCTCCCGTGGCGGGTATTCCGCCGAAGAGTGGAGAGGCGAGATTGGCTACGCCCTGGGCGATGAGCTCGGTGTTGGAGTCATGATGGTCGCCGATGACACCGTCAGCCACAGTGGCTGAGAGCAACGACTCGATGGCTCCGAGGATGGCTATGGTGAGCGCTGGCGAGACGAGGCTCTTGATGGTCTCCCAATTCATCTCGGGTACCTGCGCCGAGGGCAGTTCGTTGCTGATGGCAAAGCGGTCGCCGATAGTCTCAATGGTAGTGACGCCGGCAAACTGCTTGAGTAGCAATGCAACGACGGTCATGATGATGATGGCTACGAGTGATCCGGGAATCTTTTTGCTGAAGCGCGGCGTGATGGCTATGACCACGACGCTGAAGATGCCTATCATGGCGCACCATGGGTCGAGCGACGAGAAATTGGTGATATAAACCCACCACTTCTCGATGAAGTCAGTAGGGACCTCGGCAAGCGAGAGGCCGAAAAGGTCTTTAATCTGAGTGGTGAAGATAGTGACGGCGATACCGCTGGTGAAACCCACGATGATGGGGTAGGGTATATACTTGATGATGGTGCCGAGATGCAGCACACCGAAGAGGACGAGAAACGCGCCTGCCATGAGTGTGGCGATGGTGAGTCCTTCGATGCCATACTGTTGGATGATGCCGTAGATAATGATGATAAATGCACCCGTAGGACCGCCTATCTGCACCTTGCTGCCTCCGAAGAGGGAGATGATGAGGCCTGCCACGATGGCTGTGATTATACCTTTCTCGGGTGTCACGCCTGAGGCGATGCCGAAGGCGATGGCAAGTGGAAGGGCTACGATGCCCACGATGATACCTGCCATGAGGTCAGACATGAAGGTCTGACGGTTGTAGTTCTTAACGGTCTCCAACAGTTTGGGTCGAAAGACCTGTGCGTCGATTGTCTTCATATTGTTCAAATCTTTTTTAATAATAAAGTTGACAGGTTGACAACATGTCAACTTATTGGCCTGAATACTATATAAATGTTTGGTGGATGGTTCAGAAGTTGACTCCTATATTGAGGTTGAATGTGCCGTTATGAGCCTTGGCAAAGTCGTCGTGTGAGATGTTGGCAAGGCCGAGCTCGTAGTTGATTTCGGCATAGAGTACGTCGTAGCTTACGCCGCATCCGAAGATGAGTCCGCCGTCGAAGTGACGGAAGTTGCTCTTGCAGAATGCCGACCACGACTCGCGGGTGTTATAGTCCTTGATCTTTCCGCTAATGCCATGTGCGAGATAACCGCCCAGATGTGGGACGACGGAGATGTCGTAGTCGAGTTCGATGGCATACTTCACAACGATGGGCACCTTGAGGTAGTTGAGGTTGTACTTCAAATCGCAATTGTTGCGAGTATATTTGCCGCCTTTCTCAGAGTAGAACAGTCCGGATTCGAGATAGACGGGGGTGCCTGGCGACAGTTGCAAGCCAGCCACGGCACCGAGGTTCAGACCTGAACGGGAGCCTGGTGCGTCGAGAAGTGCGTCGTCGCTGTTGACAGTGGAGATGCCCAGGCCGAGACGGAGACCGTAGTAGAAATCGTTGTAGCCTTTGCTGCTGCTGCGGCTGTCGCGTCCCTGTGTACGCCACGATTGTGCCGAAGCTGTTGCTGCGAATAGGATGGCAGTGAGGAGTGATAATACAATCTTTTTCATATTTGTTTTTTTTTAGTTGACAAGTTGACGAGTTGACAAGTTGACAGTTCTAATGAATAGACTAATCAAACACCTTAAACTCGTAGCCTTCTGCCTTAAGCCATTTGATTGCTTCGGGCAGGGCGTAGTGGAGTTTGTCGATACTCTTGAGAGAGTCGTGGAAGGTGATGATGGATCCGTTGCGAGTGTAGCGTTTCACATTGTTGAGCACGTCTTCGGCAGTCATCCATTTCGAATAGTCGCGTGTGACAAGATCCCACATGACGATGCGATACTTACGTCTCAGCCATATATACTGATCCCATCGCATCCACCCATGAGGCGGGCGGAAGAGGTCGGTATGCAACAGTTGGTCGGCCTTGTCGGCATTAGCCTTATAGGTGGTGATGGTGTGTCGGAATCCGCCTATATGGTTGAAGGTGTGGTTGCCGATGCGATGACCGGCAGCCACCACCTTATTATATAGTTCAGGATATTTCCTCACGTTGTCGCCCACCATGAAGAACGTTGCCTTGATGCCGTATTGGCTGAGAGTGTCGAGGATGAATGGCGTGGCTTCGGGGATTGGGCCGTCGTCGAAGGTGAGATAAACTGCCTTCTCGTTGCGGTCCATCCGCCATGTTGCCCTTGGGTAGAGCCAGCGTAGCCATATTGCCGGTTGCTCGATGATCATAAGTTGCGCTGTTACTGGGTGTTACTCTTCCACTTCTTCGTCGTAATACTCTTCTTCCTCGTTGGTTGAGCTAAGCTTGCCGCCCTTGTCCTGATAGAACCTCACGAGAGAATTGAATCGTGGCGTATGGCTTTCGCTCCATTTTTTGTCGAGAGTGTCAGTGTCAAGCAGCGTCTGCTGGAGGACATAGATGTTGATCATACACTCGCGCTGTGAGCTGAGGAAACGCATGCCGTCGAGCGAGCAATACCATTTCAGATACTGTTCTGACTTGATCCAGAGGCGGTTGTATAGATCCATGGCCTTCTTTTTTTGGCCGATGGCGGCATAGGCGCGAGCCTCGTCGAAGGATCCTGACATGTAGCTGATGGGCACGTTGTAGTCGGGGATGTGCTTGTCGAGATGGGCGAGCACCTTGGCTGCCTTGTCGTCCTTGCCTTCAGCAATGAGATGTGATGCGAGCTGGACGAAAATGCGGCGGTGAGTGTAGCACATGCGCATCACGGTCTCGTCGAGATAGATGCCTGGCTTTTCGAGTCCTCCGAACTTAAACTTATTCATCAGGATGTCGTAAGTCTTCTCTGTGTCGAAGTTCTTGGTAAGGCCTTTATTGGTGGTGAACGGCGTGATGCGGTTGACGAGACCTTCTTGAACGAAGTTGTCGCCGAGGTTCATATAGTTATCCTCGCTAACAGTCATCGCCACATAGATTGGGCGTGTCCAATTGCACTGTGCGATAATCTCGAGCATCATGAGGTCGCCTTTGTAGAGCGCGTTCTTTCCTTGCAGCGAGATGGCCATGCGGTCGGGGATGGAGTCAGCCGCCATGAGCATGCCGCTCTTACGCACAGCTTCTTTGTCGATGGTGAGGTAGAGCGTGTCTGTGGGGATGACGTGTGTGTCGCCACGCGAACCAGAGAGGACCTTCATCACCTCTCGCTTCTCAGGACTCACCTCGCCACGCACCCAGTCGCGGAGCACGTTGCTGAGTTCGAAGGGGTTGTCGCCCAGTGTGGCTCGAGCCGTCTCGGGGTCTTCCTTATACCACTGCTGGATGAGCTGCTTTATAGACGGGTCGATGATGACATACTCGTTTGTTCCGGCGCAGTACTGCAGTCGATTCCATGAGATGGGCAGCTTTGGCGAGTCGTATGCCGGGCGGCACATCTGGTCAATATACCAGTCGGTCTGTAAATAAGAGAGGTTGCACACGCGCGCATCGGTACGGAAGTTCTCCACGTCTTGGTTGTACCAGAGTGGGAAGGTGTCGTTGTCGCCGTTGGTGAAGATGATGGGGTTGCCATTCTCTTGCAGCGACATGAGATAGTTCTGGCCGAAGTCGCGGCAGGTGTAACGTCCGCTGCGGTCGTGGTCGTCCCATGTCTGTGATGCCATCTGCACTGGAACGAAGAGGCAAGCCACGCCTACGATGGCGGCGATGGCGAGATGCTGGCGCTTGAGACGCTCGGTGAGCATCTCGATGATGGCAGCCACGCCCATACCACACCAGATGGCGAAGGCATAGAACGAGCCAGCGTAAGCGTAGTCGCGCTCTCGAGGCTGCATCGGAGTCTGGTTGAGATAGATGACGATAGCGAGACCTGTCATGAAGAATAGGAAGAACACAACCCAGAATTGGCGTATTCCCTTTTGTCCTTTCTTTAGCGACTGCCAGAAGAGTCCGATGAGACCGAGGATGAGCGGCAGACAATAGAAGACGTTATGTCCTTTGTTTTCCTTGAGTTCGTCAGGCAGCAGCGACTGGTCGCCGAGTCGCCAGTTGTCGAACCATTCGAATCCGGTTATCCAGTTGCCGTGTTCGAGTTCGCCGTTGCCCTGAAGATCGTTCTGACGTCCGGCGAAGTTCCACATAAAGTAGCGCCAGTACATGAAGTTGCACTGATAGGAGAGGAAGAAACGGATGTTTTCAAACTGTGTTGGCACCTTAACGGGAATGTACTCGCCGCATCGGTCGTACATCTCCTCGTTGCCTTCTACACCTCCCATCCAACTCTCGTAGGCTCCGGCATGCGCCGAGCTGTACATACGAGGGAAGAGCATGTTCTGAGCATACTCGTAGTCGTCTTTTGTGCGGACGACGAAGTAAGAGTCTTTCTCTTCTTTCGACGCTTTCTCCTTGCGCTGATAAACGGGAGCGCCTTTCTTAGCCACTGGTCGGCACATGTCGCCCTCTTTACTGAGAGCCACCTGCGAGGTGTATGCCTGTCCGTAGAGAAGCGGACGTGAGCCGTATTGTTCGCGGCTGAGGTATTCGCCGAGGGTGAAGATGTCCTCTGGCGAGTTCTGGTCCATCGGCGGGTTGGCCGATGATCGTATGACGATGAGTGCATAGCTCGAATAGCCGATCATGAGCATGAGCATGCAGAGCAGCGACGTGTTCTTGATGCGTGCAGAGACGAGTGCGATACCTTTCTTATTCTTTATCTTCAGCACAATCCACAAGATGGCGAGCACCACGATACCGATGACAACCGAGCTCCAGCCGTAGCCGTAGAACGGGATGCCGAGCATGGCAATGGAAGCGAGGAAGGCGATATTCTGCCGCTTCATGTTGGTGTCGGAATAGGTCTCGCGTATGGCCCAGATGATGGTGGCGATAAGGAGGAAGATATAAACTATCTCGCCGGTGTTGAACGGACAGCCAAGAGTGTTGACAAAGAACAGTTCGAACCAGCCTCCCACGCGGACGATGCCTGGTACGACGCCGTAGAGGACGGCGGCGAGGATAACTACCGAGATGCCCAATGCGATGAGCGAGCCCTTGAGGTCGCCCTTGCCGTCTGGCTTGGGATATTTGCGGTAGTAGTAAACCAGCACTATGGCCGGCACGCAGAGCAGGTTGAGCAGGTGGACTCCGATGCTGAGTCCCGTCATATACATGATGAGTATGAGCCAGCGGTCGCTATGCGGCTCGTCGGCATGCTCTTCCCACTTGAGTATGAGCCAGAACACCACGGCCGTGAATGCGGATGAGTAGGCATATACCTCACCCTCGACGGCACTGAACCAGAAGGTGTCGCTGAACGTGTATATGAGCGCGCCGACAAGACCCGATGCTTCGATGGCTATCAGCTTTGCCGGTGTGATGTCGTTCCAACTGTCGGTGATGAGCTTGCGTGTGAGATGTGTGATGCTCCAGAAGAGGAAGAGGATGGTGGCAGCTGACAGCAGCGCACTCATGATATTGACCATGCGTGCCACTTGCGACGGGTCGCTTGTAAACTGCGAGAACAAGTTGGCTGTGAGCATGAAGAACGGTGCGCCTGGCGGGTGACCTATTTCCAACTTGTATCCTGTAGAAATAAACTCAGGACAGTCCCAGAAACTGGCTGTCGGTTCGATCGTAGAGCAATATACAACGGCTGCTATGATGAATGCAATCCATCCCGTGATATTGTCCACCAACTTAAACTGTTTCATTCTTTATTAATTGTTTATTATGTTTTCTTGCATTTGAAGGTGCAAAGTTACTGAAAAAGGAATGAAAAGAAGAAAAAAACGCCGATTTTTTACTTTTTTTGTGTAACATCTTGTGCAAAAGCAAGTGATGAGGGCGATAAGGTATGCCGATAACTGTTTTTTAATGTGGGAGCAACGTCACTCGCTCGTTAACTTCGACGATGGTGGAAGCCATGTCGCGAAGATGTTCGGTGTCGTGACTGACCATGATGATGGCACAGCTTGATGAGAGCTGGCGGATGTGGCTCATCATAAGTTCTTGAGATGTTTGGTCGATATATGTGTTGGGCTCGTCGAGCACGAGGACGTCGGGATGGCTGACGATGGCGCGTGCCAGGAGCACACGCTGTAGTTGGCCGCCGCTGAGGGCTTTGATGGGTCGGCGTGCGAGGTCGGCTACTTCGAGACTTTCGAGAGCCTTGACGGCGAGTTGGCGGTGATGTGTGGTGAAGCGGGAGAATAACGGCTTGCGACTGTTGAGTCCTTGCATCACGGTGTCGAGGACATAGATGGGAAAGTCGCGGTCGATATTGCTGAACTGCGGCAGATAACCAATGGCGATGCGTTCGGCGGGAGTTCCGTTGCACCAGTATTCCACCTTCCCCGACATGGTGGGAATGAGCTTGAGCAGCACCTTAAGCAGTGTGGTTTTGCCGCCGCCGTTAGGTCCGACGATGCCGATGAAGTCGCCCTTGTTGACGGCGAGCGTTACGCCGCTGATTTGCGGTCTTCCTTCGTAGCCTGCCGTGACATCGGTGAGTGTAATTAGCTTTTTCATGTTTTATATTGAAGAGTAGAGAATGAAGAGTGGAGAATGAAGGGTGGAGAACTAAGAGTGGGAATGAAGAGTAGAGAATGAAGAGTGAGGAATTGTGGATTAATTCTGCGACATGTTGCTTAGGGTGGAGGCGATGAGCGTCATCTGCTGTTCCCAGTTGTAGTCGAGCGGATTGATTTCCACCACTTGTGCCTTTGTCTCCTTCACCACGGTCTCGGTGTTTTGGCTGTCAAACTCTTTCTGCACGAACATGATTTTCGTGGCGTTTCTCTTTGCCTCTCTGATCACCTCGGCAAGGGATGCGACAGATGGTTCGCGGCCTTCTTCCTCAATGGCAATCTGTCGGAATCCGTATTCGTTGGCGAAATAGGTGAGGGCAGGATGATAGATGAGGAACGAGTGGTTGGGCGCGGCGAGGAGAGCTTTTCGTATGGAAAGGTCGAGGCGTGTGATGCGAGAGACGAGCGCATCGTAGCGCTGCTTGTAGTAGAGTGTGTTCTGACTGTCGGTGCGGACGAGTGCGTTGTAAATGTTTTTTGCAATGATAAGGGCGTTGGCAGTTGACATCCACGTGTGCTGGTCGATGATGCCCGATGCCGACGAGCAGATGAAGCTTACTCCAGCAGACGAGTCGATGATGGCGAGATGGTCGGAATACGACTCAATCTTCTTTCCCCATGTACGTTCGAATCCAAGGCTGCCTACCTTGATATACATGGTGCTCTTGCTGAGGTCGATAACCTGCTGTGCTGTAGGTTCGTAGGTCTCGGGCGAGCTCTCCTTTGGTACGAGCGTTACCACCTCTGCCTTGTCGCCTACGATCTGTTCGACGAAGTAGCGCAGCGGTTCGATGCTGACGGTGATTACTGCCTTGTCTTTCTTTACGCCTCCGCAACTACAGAAGGCGAAGGTAGTGATGAAGAGAAGTAATGTCTTTATTGTTTTCATCAATTTCTTTTATCGATATAATGTTTGTATATTCAAGGTCTTGCATTCAGTTCCCTTTATACTTATTCTTTGGTTATAGAATGAAACTGGCGCCATAGACGAGAATGACGTAGCGGAAGAGTTTGCTGATGGTGATGCTGATGACGACGATGGGCAGATTGGCTCGCATCAATCCGAGCATGATGGCGATGGCGCTGCCGAGGATGGGCAAGAAGGTCAAGAGTCCCGACCATGCTCCTTTCCCAGCCATGAAGCGTTGTGCCTTGTCGAGGTCGGCCTTTTTCACTCTCAGGTATTTCTCTATCCATTCCATCTTTCCCATTCGTCCGATGGTGTAGTTGAACATCGAGCCGAGCACGTTGCCGATGGTGCCGTAGATGATGAGCATCACGGGATCGAGTCCGGCGGCTTGAAGTCCCACCATGATCGCCTCGCTGCTGAATGGGAAGAAGCTGCCGGCGATGAACGATGCGACGAGCATGCCGACATATCCGTAACTGAGCAGTAAATTTAATATGATATCCATTCCTGTGTTTCTTTTACAATCTTTCTGTGATTCTTTATCAATCTTTCTGTATTTCTTTCTTTATTAAGCTTTCTGTTTTACTAACTACGTCGTCGCCTTGAGTGGCATCAGGATGTTGAACACGATCAGCGCGAGGGCGAGGGCAAGGATGGCGATGAACGTGATGTTGGTGATGCGCTTATGGGTGTGGGTGACGAAATGAGCTATGACGGGGCTGGTGCATACGATGAGCACCGTGAGCAGCAGGTCGAAATATTGCGGCTGGAGGACGGCGAAGACGATGGCTGCGATGCCGTTGAGGATAAACACATCGTAATACATGCGGGTGTTGACACGGTCGAGAAATTTCGTGCGCCAGTGGTGGACGGAGCCGATGGTAAAGAGCGTGACGATGAAAAGGAATGACGCAACGCGCTGAAAACCAAAGGTGTTCCAGAATGCTCGCGTGGCGGCTGGCTCGCTGATGGCGAAGATAGGCGAGAAGTCGGCCATTGAGGCGAAATGCTGCATCGGCGTCTCCCAGTCTTCGGCATAGATGAAATAGAGCATCACAAACCAGTAAGGTGCTATGATGCCTAATATCGAAGCGAAGAACGTGCGCCACGACATAGACCTGAGACAGAACACCATGAGCATCCACTCTACGGGCAGGAAGAAGAGCACCTGCTGCCACACAAGACTTGCGATGCCGATGGGCAGGAAGGCGTAGAACGTCCATCCCGTGGAGAGCCGGTCTTGGTAAGAATGGAAAAACGGCATTAGCGACGCCGCATAGCACAGGGCGATAATGCCGCAGTCTGCTCGAGGGAAGAGGAAGGCGGAACAACAATAGAGCATGATGAATGCGCAGGACACCATACGGCTGTATGTGCGGAGCAATACAAAGGTTGTGTTCAGCTCTACCATGATGTAAGAGCTGAACACAAAGCATGCGAACTGCAGCCATAACCACTGTGAGATAGCTCCGGCAAGCATCCATACCGCCACGCCAACAATGGCCATGGTGGGTAATGACAATCTGCTTCCGGCAATCTTGTTCTGTAATCTCTTCAATGTCTTCTTTTTATATTAATTATGTGTGTTTGATACATTTTCTGCGGGCGTTGAAATGCAGGGCGGCAACGGGAGTGGGAGCTGCTGCGGCATGAGGAGCGGACGCTTCTGTTGAGGGGCGGGAACTGCTGCGGCGCGGGGAGCGGACTCTTCAGTTGAGGGAGCGGGCGCTCCGGTTGAGGGAGCGGTGCGGGTGTTGAGCGCTGGCGGATGGGATTATAAGTCTTTTCCGATGTCGCGGCGGAAATACTTGTCGGTGAAAGTGATTTTCTGAGCTTCCTCGAACGACTTCTGCAGGGCTTCTTCCTTGTTGGTGCCGTAAGAGCTGACGGCGATGACTCGTCCGCCATTGGTCACCACGTTGCCATCGTTGAGTGCGGTGCCGGCATGGAAGACGATGCTTCCCTCCACCTTGTCGATGCCCGAGATGGGATAACCCTTTTTGTATTCTTGCGGATAGCCGCCGCTGACGAGCATCACGCAGACGGCTGCACGTTCGTCGAACTCGATGGCTCGCTGGTCGAGGTTGCCATCAGCCACGCCTTGGAAGAGATCGACGATGTCGCTTTTGAGTCGGAGCATGACGCTCTCGGTCTCAGGGTCGCCCATGCGGCAGTTGTATTCTATCACCATAGGTTCGCCATTGACGTTGATGAGTCCGAAGAAGATGAAGCCTTTGTAGATGATGCCTTCCTCGGCGAGTCCATCGACGGTGGGTCGGATGATGCGGTCTTCTACCTTTTTCATCCATTCCTTTGTGGCGAAAGGCACTGGAGTGACGCTTCCCATGCCGCCTGTGTTGAGTCCGGTATCGCCTTCACCGATGCGTTTGTAGTCTTTAGCTTCGGGGAGGATCTTATAGTTTTTGCCGTCGGTGAGCACGAATACTGAGCACTCGATGCCGCTGAGGAACTCTTCTATCACGACCTGAGCCGATGCGTTGCCGAACATGCCGCCGAGCATTTCCTTGAGTTCGCGCTTTGCCTCGTCGAGAGTGGGCAGGATGAGCACTCCTTTTCCGGCGCAAAGTCCGTCGGCCTTGAGCACGTAAGGTGCGCTGAGAGTCTCAAGGAACTTGAGTCCTTCCTCTACTGTTGTTCCGTCGAAAGTCTGATAGCGAGCTGTCGGGATGTTGTGTCGCTGCATGAACGCCTTAGCGAAGTCTTTCGAGCCTTCGAGCACGGCTCCCGCCTTCGACGGACCGATGACTGGGATGTTGCAGGTGAGAGGGTCGTTGGCGAAGTTGTCGTAGATACCCTTCACGAGTGGGTCTTCTGGTCCGACGACGACCATGTCGATATGGTTTGTATAGACGAATTTCTTCAGTTCCTCGAAGTCGTTGACCCCGATGTTTACGTTTTCGCCGCAGTTGCCTGTTCCGGCATTTCCTGGTGCGATATACAGTTTCTCTACTTGTTTGCTTTGAGCTATTTTCCAGGCGAGTGCATGTTCGCGACCGCCGCTTCCTAAAAGTAATATTTTCATAAATAGATATTTTTTTTTATTTGTAGTTGGCTCGTTATAACTTCTTGTATAGCTTCATCTTATGTCTTTCGCAAATGTCTTTCGCAAATGTCTTTTGCAAATGTCTTTTGCAAATGTCTTTTGTAAATATTTTTCGCAAATGTCTTTCCTTTATTTCAGATAATCCTCAAAATACTGAGTGATGCGTTCGTGTAGATGGACGCTGGCGTGACCTGCCATGTTGTGTCCCTCGCCAGGATAGACGAAGAAGTCGGGCTGTGTGCCGGCTTTGACGCATGCATCGAGGAACTGTAGCGCGTGTTGCGGCACGACGGTCGGGTCGTTCATTCCGATGATGATCTGCAGTTTGCCCTTAAGGTTTTTCGCTTTGTCGATGAGCGAAGTCTTGGCGTAGCCTTCGGGGTTAGTCTCGGGCGTGTCCATGTATCTTTCGCCGTACATCACCTCGTACCATTTCCAGTCGATGACTGGTCCTCCAGCCACTCCGACCTTGAAGACGTCGGGATAGTTGGTCATGAGCGAGATGGTCATATATCCGCCGAAGCTCCATCCGTGTACGCCGAGTCGGTCCTTGTCAACGTAAGGCAGCGAGAGTAGATAATCGACGCCTTTCATCTGGTCGGCCATTTCCACCTGTCCGAGCTGTCGGAAGGTGGCTTGTTCGAAGTCGCGTCCACGACATTCGCTGCCTCTGTTGTCGAGGATGAAGAGCAGATAGCCTTTCTGTGCCATGTATGTCTCCCACGAGCGGCTGCCGTAGTGCCAGGAAGCCTCTATGTTGTGTGCGTGTGGTCCGCCATAGACATAGACTACGGTAGGATATTTTTTTGTGGGGTCGAATCCCACGGGTTTCACCATTCGGTAGTAAAGGTCGGTGACGCCGTCGGCAGCCTTGATTGTTCCCGATGAATATTCGGGGATGTTGTATCCCTTCCATGGGTTGTCGGCGGTGTGGAGGCGCAGCGCCTTGGCGTTGGCGGTGTTGACGAGGTCGATATTGAGTGGCACGTCGGGCTCGGTGTATTTATCGACGAGATAAGTGCCTGATTCAGAGAGTGCCACGCGGTGAGAGCCGCGTCCGTTGTCGAGTGGCGAGAGTTTTCCGCTTTTCAGATCCACGGCGTAGATGTTACGCTGTATGGGCGAGGCGGCGTTGGCTCTGACGATGGCTGTTTTCTGCTTGATGTTGAAGCCGAGCAGCTGTTCGATGACGAAGTTTCCGTTTGTGACTTGCGTGAATGTCTTCTTCTTTAAGTCGAAGAGATAGAGATGGTTATATCCGTCTTTTTGACTTTGGAAGATGAACTTTGTGTTGTCCCACGGCAAGAAGCGTATGGGGTTGAGCGGTTCGACATATTTCTCGCTTGTCTCGCGGTAGAGCTCTTCTTTCTTTTCTCCGCTGATGGCGTCGTAAGCCACGAGGCGACAGTCGTTTTGGTCGCGGTTGAGTTCGAACATATAGACCGTGGCGGCGTCGGGGCTCCACGCTATGTTGGTGAAATATCGGTCGGTGGCGTCTCCGGTGTTGAGATAAATGGTTTGCTTGGTGTTGATGTCGTAGATGCCCACGCTGACCTTATGGCTTGTCATTCCCGCCATGGGATATTTGTCGGGTTCGAGAGTTGCCACGCGTTCGAAGGTGTTGACCTGTGGATAGTCGGTGACCATTGTCTGGTCCATGCGGTAGAATGCGAGACGGCTGCCGTCGGGACTCCAGAAGAGTCCGCTCTCGATGCCAAACTCGTTGCGGTGAACGGCCTGTCCATAGACTATTTCTCGGCTGCCGTCGGAGGTGATGCGGCAGAGTTGGTTGTCGGCGAGTCTGACGCAGAGTTGGTTGTCGGCATCGACATAGGCCACTGCTTTCGTCTTTTTGTTCCAGTCGGGATATTGTTCGCCTTTGCAGTCCTGTCGCCACACGATGGTGTTTTGTTTCCAGTCGTAGAGCAGACGGATATTGCTGTTGGAGAGCATCACCTCTGTCTTGTCAGCATAGGGACAGAAGGCGTAGAAAGCCGAATGTATTTTCTCGCCGTCGAGCAGTGCGTTGACGTCCTTTATATTAAATAAGGTGTCGCGGCTACCGTTTTTCATGTTGATGGCCACAGAATAGTCGAGGTCTTGCGTCATGAGTCTGTCGCCCCACCACGAGAAGAACATGTTCCGCGGCTGCATGTTGCGGTAGTTGTTGCCGCCGTAGTTGAGGTCTTCGAGTGTGAACTGCTTGAGCTGTTGTGCAGCGGCAGCTATGCTTGCTGTAGCCATGATAGCAGTAGCCATTGTCTTGAGTTTATTCGTCATAGTCGTCAAAATTATTAAAATTTCTTCCGCCCTTAGAGAAATTTTTTCCAGCTTTTCCGAAGCCTTTTCCGAAGCCTTTTCCGCCTTTGCGGTCGTTTTTCCAGTCGCCTTTGCGGTCGTTCTTTCGGTCTGAGCGTCGGTCTGAGCGTCGGTCTGAGGTGTTGTCGTCGTCGTTGCGTCGTCGCTTGTTGTCGAAGCGGTCGAGGTCGTAGCGGTGGAACTTGAATGTGCGGATGTCGCCCTCTTCGTTTTCTTCGTTTTCGTCGATACGCTTTTTGAACTCTCGGTTTTTCTTGAAGCGGTGTTTCTCGGCCATCGACTTTTTCTCCTCGTCGGTTTTCACTATTCCTCCTTCTTCGCGGAAGTTTCTCAGTCGGCCGTCGAAGATCTGGTATTTGCGTAGTTCACATTCGAGCGATCCGTTGTAGAGCGGATATTTGATGGATGGTTTCAGTCCTATCTGGTCGAAACATTCCTGTCTGTAGCTGAGCACCCAAGCGTCGTTGTCGAGGAACTGGTGTTTGAGTCGTTCGCCAATCATCTTGTATGTGCCGAGGAGGTCGGGTGTTGAGATGCGCTCGCCGTATGGCGGATTGGTGATCATGATGCTCTTCTCTTTTGGCTGTGTGAAGTTTTTGAAGTCAGCCTGTTCGACGGTGATCACGTCTGATAGTCCTGCTGCCTTGACGTTGAGTCGGGCAGTGTTGACGGCCTTCATGTCGATGTCGTAGGCGTATATGTGGTGATTATACTCTCGTTCTTCGGAGTCGTCGTTGTAGATGGTGTCGAAGAGGTCGGCGTCGAAGTCTGCCCATTTCTCGAAGGCGAATTCTTTTCGGAAGATGCCTGGTGCCATGTTTTTGGCTATGAGTGCGGCCTCGATGGCTATTGTTCCCGAGCCGCACATGGGATCGATGAAGTCGGTGTCGGCGTTCCATCCAGTCATGAGTATGATGCCGGCAGCGAGCACTTCGTTGAGTGGAGCCTCGACGCTCTCCTGTCGGTAGCCGCGTCGGTGTAGGCTTTCGCCGCTGGAGTCGAGCGAGAGTGTGCATTTGTCCTCTGCGATGTGTATGTTGAGTCTGAGGTCGGGGTTGGCGACGCTGATGTTAGGTCTTGTGCCGGTTTTTTCGCGGAACTGGTCAACGATGGCGTCTTTCACCTTGTAAGCCACGAATTTAGAGTGCTTGAACTCCTCGGAGAACACTACGGAGTCAACGGCAAACGTTTTGTTGAGGTCGAGATACTGTGTCCAGTCTATTTTCTTTACGCCTTCATACACTTCGTCGGGGTTGAGTGCCTTGAAGTGTGATATGGGCTTGAGGATGCGGATGGCTGTGCGGAGCTGGAAGTTGGCACGGTAGAGCATTTCTTTGTTGCCGGTGAACGACACCATGCGTCGTCCTATCTCCACGTTGTTTGCGCCGAGATGAGTGAGTTCTTTTGCCAAGACGGGTTCGAGTCCCATGAATGTCTTGGCGATCATTTCAAATTCTTGTTCCATTTATTTTTTTATGTATTATTCTTTTCTGTATTTCTTACTGTTGGGTTGCATGCTTTCTGTCACCCAGATGTTTGCACCGACGACGCTTCCTCGTCCTATGGTGATGCGTCCGAGGATGGTGGCGTTTGAATATACCACGACATCGTCTTCGAGTATGGGGTGGCGCGGGATGCCCTTGATGGGGTTGCCGTCGGCGTCGAGCGGGAAGCTCTTGGCTCCGAGCGTGACGCCTTGATAGAGCTTGACGTTGTTGCCGATGACGCATGTGGCACCGATGACTACGCCTGTGCCGTGGTCGATGGTGAAGTGATGGCCTATGGTGGCTGCGGGATGGATGTCGATGCCGGTCTCGGAGTGGGCCATCTCGCTGATGATGCGCGGTATGAGCGGCACGCCGAGCTGGTGTAGCTCGTGGGCTATGCGGTAGTTTGTGAGTGCCTTGATGACGGGATAGCATGAGATGATCTCGCCGCGGTTGTCGGCAGCTGGGTCGCCGAGAAACGCCGCCTCGACGTCTGTCGCGAGTGTGTGTCTTATCTCGGGCAGCTTGGCTATGAGCTGGAAGGCCAGATGGCGTGCCTTGAGTCGGCAGGGTGTGTTTTCTCCCTTTCCGCTGTGTGGGCAGGAGAAGCATAGTCCGGCGAGGATTTGGTCTTCGAGCAGTTTTGAGAGTTTCTCCACTGCCAGTCCTGTATGATATTTTATGGTGTGCTTGTTTATTTTCGATTTGCCGTAGTAGCCTGGGAAGATGATGGCGCGCGACAAATCAATAATTTCTTCGAGCACTTTGCCCGAAGGAAGCGGGTTGCCGTCCTGGTGAAGATGGAAAAGGTCTTTCAGCGAGTCGGCGTCAGATAGCTGTTCTACGGTTTGTGTCAGTATCTGTGTAAAGTTGTTACTATCCATGGTGTGTCAGAAAATCGGTACAAAGATACGTGAAAAAATTGAGTTGACAAAGCTCTTGGCTTATTTTTATATAAAAAAGGTGTGATTTTTGTTCCAAAAAAGGGAAAATTATGGTGAAAACGTATTTTTTTCGCAAAAATAATTATCAATGTCGAAAATATTGCTTACCTTTGCCGTGGAATACGAGAAAGATTTGTCTAATCTTAAACATGAACGTACTATATGGGCTGCATATTTTTATTTTCGTTGTTAAATCTGTCATCCAACAGTCTCACGTATATCGTGGTGCTGGTGATTGCGGCATTGGTGATAGCTTTCCTCGCTGTCATGTCTGTGACGCAGAAGAAGGAGAGGAAGAGCCTTGAGCGGGCTCTCATCCACCTCAACGGACTGAACCGGCAGGGTGTGGAGCACGAACTGGTGCTGCAGGCGATGAAGCTCGCCTCGTGGAAATACGACGTGGAGAACGGTACGTTTACCATAGAGAACGACTACCGCCCCAATGCTGGCGTGGTGACTTATCTGCCAGGCACAGCCATTGAAATGTTTTACGACTCGGTGCACCCGAAGGATGTGACGAAGGTGAAGGACACGATGGAGAAGATCGTGGCCGGAGAGACCGAGCTTGCCGACGTGCAGTATCGTGTCAACAACGGCAATGACGAGTGGACATGGTCGCAGATTTATGCCATGACGGCCGACCGCGACGACGACGGACGGCCTACGGTGATCGTGGGCGCGTCGCTCAATATAGACAAGCAGAAGCGCATGGAGCACGACATCATCGAGGCTCGGCGCCGGGCCGAGGAGAGCGACCGTCTGAAGTCGGCTTTTATCAACAACATAAGCCACGAGGTGCGCACGCCGCTCAACGCCATCATAGGCTTCTCCGACATCCTCACCACGGTGACCGACAAGGCAGAGCACGACCATCTCGTGGCCATCATCAAGGAAAACAACTCCAAGCTACTCACCATCTTCGAGGACGTGATGAACATCTCGAAGGTGGAGGCCGACAACGACCGCGAGTCGCTCAACATAGAGAAGTTTGACGTGCTCAAAGTGGTGGAGGAGGAGGTGTCGCACGCCCGTACGAAAAATACCAACGACAGCCTCATCATCGACTATCTCTTCCACTCGCGGCAGATGATGGTGGAGAGCGACAGGGAGCGCGTGCAGTACATAGTAAAGCATTATCTGGCCAACGCGATGAAGTTCACACGCCACGGCAACATCACGACGGGAGTGAAGGAGCTCGAAAACGGATTCCTGCGGATATGGGTCTCCGACACGGGCATCGGCATTCCCGAGGAGGCGAAGGAGAGAATCTTCGACCGCTTCTACAAGGTCGATTCCTTCGTGCAGGGAGCGGGACTCGGACTGGCAGTGTGCCGCCACTACGCCCTCAGTCTCGACGGCAACGTGGGCATGGAGTCGCATGCCGGACAAGGCTCGACGTTCTGGGTGGATATTCCCGTGAGCGCCGGGGCGGCGAAAGATTAGCTCCTGATGAAATAGGGAAAATGAAGATTTAACACAATTGTAATATCTGTTTAAACAAGGTGTAACATAGAGTTTCTACTTTTGCAGCGGAATTATAAAAACGTTAATACAAACAAAAGTAGAAACAACACATGGAATACATCTATCTTGTCATCGTGGTCTTCCTGCTCGTGCTGGCGGTGTTCGACCTCTTTGTGGGCGTCAGCAACGATGCCGTCAACTTCCTCAATTCTGCCATCGGCGCAAAGGTGGCAAAGTTTCGTACCATTCTCATCGTGGCCTCGGTAGGCGTGGCGGTGGGAGCCGTGATGAGCGCGGGAATGATGGACGTGGCGCGACACGGCATCATGCATCCCGCCAACTACTCGTTCCACGAGGTGATGACCATCTTCCTCGCTGTCATGGTCACCGACGTCATCGTGCTCGACATGTTTAACACGCTCGGACTGCCCACCTCGACCACCGTGTCGCTGGTGTTTGAGCTCCTCGGCGGCACGTTTATACTCGCCCTGCTCAAGATACACGCCGACCCGAGCCTCACCTTCGACGCGCTGCTCAACAGCGACAAGGCGCTGAGCGTGATCATCGCCATCTTCGTCAGCGTCGCCATCGCGTTCTTCACGGGCGTGGCGGTGATGTGGCTATCGCGCGTGGTGTTCACGTTCAACTACACCAAGAAGCTGCGCTACACCGTGGCCGTCTTCGGAGGCATCGCCTTCACCATCCTCTCTTATTTCATCTTCATCAAGGGCGTGTCGAAGTCGCCGTTCATCTCTGCCGACAACAAGGAGTGGATCTCAGCCAACACGGGCGTGCTGCTCTTGGCCTTCCTCGCCTTCGGCACGGTGATAATGCAGCTGTTGCACTTGCTGAAGGTGAACGTCTTCAGGCTGATAGTGATGATGGGAACGTTTGCCCTCGCCATGGCCTTTGCCGGCAACGACCTCGTCAACTTCATCGGAGTGCCAATGGCTGGACTCGACTCTTACCAGGACTTCATGGCCAACGGCCGCGCGCAGGGCGACGACGCCTTTCTCATGAACTCGCTGATGACCTCGGCAAAGACACCGCTGCTCTATCTGCTCGGAGCAGGCGTGGTGATGATCGTGGCAATGGCTACGTCAAAGAAGGCGCAGAACGTGGTGAAGACCAGCGTTGACCTCGCACGTCAGGATGAGGGCGAAGAGATGTTCGGCTCGTCGAAGGCGGCACGCAGCATCGTACGCGCCACACAAGACATGGGCGGCTTCGTGCAGCGATACATGCCTCACCGTGTGGCACTTTGGATAGACTCGCGCTTCAAGAAAGAAGACGTCATACTCGAGGACGGAGCTGCGTTCGACATGGTGCGAGCAGCCGTCAACCTCGTGCTCGCCTCGGTGCTCATCATCGTCGGCACAACATACAAGCTGCCGCTCTCAACCACCTACGTGACGTTTATGGTGGCCATGGGCTCGTCGCTCGCCGACCGGGCATGGAGCCGAGAGAGCGCCGTCTTCCGCGTCACCGGCGTGCTCTCGGTCATCGGCGGATGGTTTATCACAGCCGGCGTGGCGTTCGTAGCTTGCGCTCTGGTGGCTATGTCGATGTATGCTGGAGGCTTCCTCGTCATGTTCCTGTTTATGGCGCTCGCCATTTATCTCGTGGTGAGAAGTCAGATGGCTTATGCACGAAAAAGCCGCGAAGAGAAGAAAGACAGCGTCTTCCAACTCATGATGCGTACGAAAGATCCCGACATAGTGCTCGAACTGCTCGAGAAACATGTCTCTCGCACTCAGAGCTTTGTATGCCGCTTCGCACTCGACGAGTTTAACCAGATACTTGACGGACTCACCTCCGAAAACCGACACATGCTCCGCCGCTCAAAGCGTGAGCTCGACCGCGAACAAGACATGCTGAAGAAGTATCGCCGCAAGGAACTGCTCGCACTGAAGCGTGTGAAAATGGAGATTGCCGTGGAGCGCAACACGTGGTTCCACCTCGGAGCCAACAGCAACCAGCAGTTCATCTATTGCCTCAAGCGTCTGCTCGAACCCGTGAAGGAACACGTGGAAAACAACTTCAATCCACTGCCGATCAACTACGTGGAGGAGTTCACACCCATACGACGCAAAATCGACGACCTCATGAAGCGAAGCGAGGCACTGCTCGCCAGCGGACGTTTCTTCGGCTACGACGACATCCTCGTCGAGGCAGATGGCGTGAAAGACGAACTTTCGTTCATCAGAAAACGTCATTTCGACCGCATCCAGAGCGACCACGACATGGCCAACCTGAAGATATCGCTCGTCTATCTCAACATCCTTCAGGAGAGTCAAGAGTTTCTGAGCATCATGCGTCACCAGCTCCGCGCCGCCACCCGCTTCTATGGGAATTAGTTTGACGGGTTGACTATAAAAAACCTTGTCACGCTTGTAACGTTGTAACGCTTCCGCGACCAGCTTCATGCAAGCGTGGCATTTTTTCCCCTCACGCCAACACTTTTTGAACTTGTTTTACATCTGCGGTTTATCGCCAAAAGGGCGGTGGACTGCGGATGTAATGCGTTAGGCGAGGCGATTTTTGCGCGCCAGTTAGGCAACAAATTTTTCCCAGTTAGGAAATGATTGTCGGAGAGTAGAGGTGTGACAACGTTACAGGCGTGACAAGGGTTTTTCGAGGGTATCACTTTGTGAATTTTACTTACTAAATTTATATCTCTTTTATATATATATTATAATATATATATAAAAGAGAACTAATAATATGCGGAAGGGGTAGGAAGAAACGGTTGTCACG
>SAMEA3663028__coassemble_202_pt1 | contig 26153 bp, 23 predicted proteins | sample SAMEA3663028__metabat2_high_PE_022 | metagenome-assembled genome bin SAMEA3663028 (sample SAMEA3663028) | pig gut metagenome | biome: pig gut; feature: pig-associated habitat; material: faeces | place: France | collected 2012 | reverse complement strand
ACGAAACGGCCGATACGACCAAATCCGTTAATACCAATCTTAATCATTTTACTTCTTTATTATTATTAAAGGGTTAAATATGCTCTCTTTTTACTATCATTGCTCCGAAAAAAGCTGAAAAACATGCAAAAACACACTTTATTTCGCCTTCACGAGCTTTTTTTCTCCTTTTCGGGCGCAAAGTTACAAATAATTTTTTAATTTTGCACAAAAATCAAGCATTATTTAATATAAAAAATTTTAAGTATGGGTAAATTTATCAATGAATTCAAAGAATTTGCCGTAAAAGGCAATGCTGTGGACATGGCTGTCGGTGTTATCATCGGTGGCGCTTTCGGCAAAATAGTGACGTCGATCGTCAACGACATCATCATGCCTCCGATAGGATGGCTGATAGGGGGCGTAAACTTCTCTGAACTGAAATGCGAACTGCCTACAGTGAAAATAGCTGGTGAAGAGCTGGCTGCCGCCACCATCAACTACGGCGCATTTATACAGACCATCATCGATTTTACGATCATCGCCTTCTGCGTGTTTATGCTTGTGAAAGGTATCAACAAGCTCGCAAAGAAGAAGAAGAAGGAAGAAGAAAAGCCTGCTGCCCCTCCTGCTCCGTCAAAGGAAGAGCTCTTGCTTACTGAGATTCGCGACCTCTTGAAGAATAAATAATCTTGGAGTTGATTTAATAGTTGACGAGTTGACGAGCAAACAAGTTGATAGTCTAACCAGAATGCAACAAGTGTAGCAACTCGTCAACTCGTTCACTTGTCAACTTGTTTACTTGTCAACTAAAAATTATACATTGTCTGCTCCGCAATGAGGACAGATGCCGAGATGAGCTATGCGTTGTCCACAGTTGCCACAACGGTAGCTCTCGCCTTTTAAGGAACGATGCTGGTGGACGGCATAGACGAAATACGACACGAGCAACGGATAGCCTATATAATATAAGGTGGAAATGCTGAACAAGACATAATCGACCGCACATACGGCCGCCAAGCCCATAGTGTAAAGGACTGCCTCGCCAAACGAGAAACCGCGAATGATGTCGTCGAGGGCGGCGATAGAGACTATGAGGATGGTCCATACCAATGCCATGAAGAACGACAATATGGGTGGCAAGACGAAGGGATTGAGGCTGGGATGATAATAGAAATGGCGCCACACCTCTGGGGCGAAATTCTGTATAGTGGCATAAACCACTGCTGCAGTGGATATCAGCAGTGTCAACGACATGGGAAAGACCGAGTTGAAGTCATTCCAGTGTACGATCATAGCCCTACGCCTGCGGATGAGCCTGATGCTATAGGCGGCACCCACCACGACAAGGAGGGCAAGGAAGATGAGCAGGTGGGAGTCGGAGAAGAAATCGATAAACCACGAGATGGGATCATCGGGTTTCACATTACCAAGCATGCTACTCTCTTGTATCCAGCCTTGTGTAGTCTGGTCATGGGCGAGTTTCACCCAAACGGAATCGATGGTGTCTGTAGGGACATAGACGATGTCGGCCACTACCACACGTTCTCCTGGAGGGATGACGACAGAGTCTTCACCTTGATATGCGAGGTTGTCCCCCCGTTCATCGCTACGCAGTTCGTAGAGGACCATAGAGTCGCCCTTGACCACGAAGTTGAAGTTCTGCGTATAATGGTGTGTACTATAGAACGAGATAGAGTCTTGCTGTTTGTCTGTAAGGCTCCAAGCGTCGGGAGTCTGACTCGCCTGATTATAACAAGACGAGAGCGATGCTGCAAGGAAGAGCAGCAAGCAAAACATGTGGCAGATTATTTTCATTATCTTATTTGTTTACACGTACAACTTATCTACCTTTCTCGCGTGGAGCAGAGAGGACATTCATCTGACAATGCTTACAATCAAACTGCAAAGGGAACTCGCGACCGTCGGATAGACGAAGGACGAGCGGTTCTTTCCATGAAGGAACACGGCCACCTCTCTTTACACAACAGCCCAATGAATATCTGAGACAATAACGACATTGCATCAACACGCCCTCGGCAGGCCGCACCTTCTCGAAAGCTGGTGCAACATGATTCAAGCCATGCTCCTTATAGAAAGATCTGCTGGCCGCATTGGCTATATTGTACAGATATGAAAAACGCTGTGGATAGAAAGAAGAGACCACGTCATACGGAGCGTGAAGTACTGTATTTGTAACGTCATTCAGTGGCGCAATAGCACCATGTTCTTTTACAGATAATCTTTCTTTAGCTACACTCTTGACGACTGCCTCGTCGAGAGCATCGACGATACGGCGTCGGAGGTCAGAGAGGATGCTGGAAGGGATGAAGAAGTCAAAGTCATCGGCAATGTCAAGGGTCTGGACGACAAACTGCGTGGCTCCCATCTTAGACAATTGGCGTATGATATTGTCGTGCTGAGGCTTCTCAGACTTTTCAAGCGACTGAGGATCTGAGATGATGACAGCCGAGATGTTGGTGGCACAGACCCTTGCTGCGAGACGCAGGCAGCTGTCAATAGTGTCGAAGGCGAGAGCAACAGGGATGCGCCGAGACGACGAACGACGGCTCAAGACACGCTCGAAGTCCTGATCGTTATTGCGGTAAAGAGCCAGTCCCGGACGAAGTCCCGAGGGCATGCGGTGAGGAAACAGTTTGTTGCGCTCCACCTTGTTGACCCTGAATCCCTCCAGCTCGCGACGCGCATTAACGAAGCATAGACCGTCGCCATTGGCAAAGTTAGCCAGTCCCGCCACGGAGAACCACGGCGAGCGTATCTCCTTCACCTTACCCACATATTCGCCAAGTGCCTTGGGAGTGTCGGGCGAAGAGATGTCGGGAACACGTCCCGAGGCGAAATACGTGGTGAAACCACGATTGAACGTCTTCGTGAGATTAGGTTGGAACGAATATTCACACTTGCCCAACGACGAGCGAACATACTCTGTCGGACAACGGCCTACGAGGTCGTCGAGCCGCTGACTGTAAGCAGCCGTCACATTTTTCACATAGGCAGAATCCTTCAGACGGCCCTCAATCTTGAACGAGACAGCACCAGCCTTAGCTAAAGCCTCGATATTGTTGATCTGACACATGTCCTTCAACGAAAGCAGATACCTCTCCCTCTCGATAATGTTACCGTCGGCGTCGATGAGATCAAACTTCATACGGCAGAACTGAGCACACTCGCCACGGTTGGCAGATCGCGAGAAACAGAATTGCGAAGCATAACACTGTCCGCTATAACTAACACAGAGAGCACCATGGACAAAAACCTCCAGTTCCACGTCAGGACAAGCACGATGGATGTCGGCAATCTCGCTGACAGACAGTTCGCGAGCCAACACCACCCTTGAAAAGCCGAGATTAGAGAGCCATCTTACCTTTTCCACAGAGCGGTTGTCGGTCTGTGTGCTGGCGTGCATCTTCATTGTACCGCCTTCGTTCCACAGATCGTGCATCATTGGTACGAGCGCCATATCCTGGACCAACACAGCATCTACCCCTACCCTATCGAGCTGTCTGAGCAAGAGTCGTACAGCCTCCAGTTCAGGGTCATAGACGATGGTGTTGACCGTGACAAACACCTTTGCGCCGAAACGATGAGCGTAGTTGCAGAGCGAAGCGATGTCGTCGATGCTGTTGCCCACCGCCGCACGTGCGCCAAAGTGGTCGGCACCGATATACACGGCGTCGGCACCATGGTCGATGGCAGCAATGCCACATTCGAGATTACGGGCAGGAGCCAGCAGTTCAACTGATTTCATCAATGTCGTATGGAGTTTCCTGATAGATGTAATAGTTTATCCAGTTGCTATACAACAAGTTAGCGTGAGCGCGCCACGTTACGACTGGTTCGAGTTCTGGATTATTGTCACGATAATAGTTGACCGGTACGCCCACGTCGTCGCGCACGCCGAGGTCGCGACGATATTCGCGGTCGAGTGTGTCAGGCGCATATTCGAGATGACCTGTTACATAAAACTCACGTCCGCCACGCGCCATGACGATGCTGACGCCACTCTCAGGCGACTCAGCGATGACAGAGAGGTCGGGACATTTGTCAATATCCTCTCGTCTGATTTCTGTATGTCGGCTGTGAGGCATGAAAAAGACGTCGTCGAAGCCCCGGAAGATAGGCATCTGAGGCTGGAGTGTATATTGTCTGAAGATGCCGAACATCTTCTTCTCAAGCGGATACTTGGGAATGCCGTAATGACAGTAAAGGCCGGCCTGCGCCGCCCAGCAAATATACATTGTAGAAGTGACGTGAGTTCTTGCCCACGTCATGATAGTACGGATCTCGTCCCAGTATGTCACCTCTTCATAGTCGTAAGTCTCCACTGGAGCTCCGGTGATGATCATTCCGTCGAACTTCTCGTTTCTCATTGTCTCAAAATCGCGGTAGAACATCATCATGTGTTCGATGGGCGTGTTCTTTGGCGTATGGCTCTTGAGTTTCATAAACGAGATGTCGAGCTGAAGCGGCGTGTTGGAGAGCAGACGCACAAGGTCAGTCTCGGTGGTGATCTTCAGAGGCATGAGATTAAGGATAACGATTTTCAGAGGACGAATATCCTGTGTCGTAGCCCTGGTATTGTCCATAACGAAAATATTCTCTTTCTTTAGAAGCTCTATAGCCGGGAGCTTGTCTGGTAGTCTTAATGGCATAGTTTATTATTTATACAATCTTTATTTTACATGCTGAGACATTGTCGAAGCCGCCTGCATCGATGGCAGCCTGACAGAGTTGGGGTGCATCGCAGTCGATGCTGAGGAGTTGTGACAAGTGGAGGTCGTCAACCATGTCGCTGAGTCCGTCGGAGCAAAGCAAGAAGACGTCGTCTGACTGTATGTCGTCGGTAAACTCGATGATGTCGATGAAAGGAGAGTCGCATCCAGCTCCAATGCAGTTGGTGAGCGTGTTTGAGTGTTTCGACTCGCCGAGGAGCACGTTAAGCGAATGGTCGGAAGAGAGTTGCTTGAGTACTCCGTCACGATAGCGATAGATGCGGCTATCACCACAGTTGATCCAGAAGAAGCGGCGTTCATAGACGATGATTGCCACGAGTGTAGTGCCCATGTTATAAGTCTCGCGGTTGAGCTGTCCCTTGGTGTTTATTGTGGCATTGGTGGAGTGCAACCATTCTACCAGTGCCTCGCAGAAATGAGCAGATGAGAGTTTCATGGGCAGGTCGCCAATATAGAAATGCAGCGAGGCGAGCACTTCCTGGCTTGCCACCTCACCCGCGCTGTAGCCTCCCATTCCGTCAGCTACGGCCATGATGAACCGGTCGCACTCTTTGAGTGATATATTTGCCGAATAGTTCTCGTCACGTACGAATTTGTTCCTGACGAGGATCATGTCTTCGTTATTATGTCTTATCAGTCCGACGTTACTCGAACAAGAGATCATAACGTTGTTCAGTTTCATAGTGTCAGCGTTTTGTTGAGTTAATAACCACTTGAAGGTTTACATTCGCGATGGTGAGCACATCGCCATTGTTGAGAGTCATGGCCACGTCAGGTACGAGTTTGCGTTTGTTGAGCCACGAGCCGTTAGAAGAATGCTTGTCCATGATGACCCACCCTTCGCCCCGTTTGAAGAACAGTTGCGCGTGTACACCTGATACATATTTATTCTGCACAAACATGTTTCGATAGGGTCCTTGTCGTCTACCGATGACAGCGCCATTAACAGCTACGAGGTCAATGTTCAGCTGTCGGTTTACGAGTTTGAGTTGTGGTATTGACGTGTCGATCATCGACGACGACACCTCCATACGTCCAGAGGTGACGGCGACCGGTATTGAGAAGTGTTCAGACATGGTGGTATGCTGGTTCTGCATTTCTATTTCCTCCGCTGTAGCCATCATGCCTCCACACGAGGTGCATCTTCGTCCCGTGCCCACGTGTCCGCATTTCATGCAGTACATCATGAGTTTGCCGCACTGGTCGCAAAAGTGTGATCCTGACTCTATTTCTTCCTTGCAATATGGACAAATTATCATACTTGATACTGTTAGAGTGTTTACCCGATATCATCGGGAGTAATTGTTTTATACGTCTCGGTTGTTATCTGCTCGGGGTCCATGTCAGCCACTCGTTCAGACAACCTTCCTATGGTCTCGTCGAGGATGGTACGTATCTCGCGTGCGTTTCCGAAAGACTGTCCCTTAGCCATCACCTTCTGGCAGATTACTCCCATGAGTTTGTATTCGGCTTCTATGGAGAGGTGATAGTCTTCCTGTGCGGCCATCTTCTTGAAAATGGCGAGCAGTTCGTCCTCGTTATAGTCCTCGATATTCATGCGGTGGGTGAAACGGCTTGCCAGTTCGGGGTTAGCTTGCAGGAAGGCGTCCATACGGTCCTTGTATCCTGCGGCTATGACCACAAACTTACCGCGGTCGTCTTCCATTCGTTTCACGAGAGAGCTGATTGCCTCGTGTCCGTAGGGGTCTTCACCATCATGACAGAGGGAATAAGTCTCGTCGATGAAGAGCACACCGCCGAGAGCCTGGTCGCAGTAGCGGTTGACAAGCTTAGGCGTTTCGCCCATATACTTTCCGACGAGTTGTGCACGGCTTACCTCGATGACGTTTTTCGACGGCAGTATGTCCATGCTTTGGAGCAGTTCGCCCATGAGCCGTGCCAATGACGTCTTTCCCGTGCCTGAGTTGCCGGTGAGCACGAAGTTCATCACCATCTGCTGCACCTTTCCCACTCCACTTGCCGAGCGTTGTTTCATGAACATGCTCTGCACGGCGAGTCGTCGTATCATGTTTTTTACGGAGCGCATGCCGACAAATCCGTCGAGGTCGTTGAGCACCTCATCGAGCGGTCGTTTGCCACAAGCGTCATCCTGTTGGATGTCGGCAGAGGTGAGCTCATACATGTCCATCTCCTCGAGTTTCTTCTTTCCCATCTCCTCGACGAGACGCTGGCTCTGTCGTTCCACGCTCTCGTTGAAGAGTTTCCTTGCCTCGCGGGCGTTACCGAAGTTATTGTCACGTCTGAGGCACATCTGCTCAAACGTACGGTGTACCGTTCCGCGCGTGTCATCGTCGAGGGTGTATTTGCGTGCCGCGGCCATATTGAAGAATATCTCTGACAGTTCGTCGGGGTTATAATCCTCAAAATGGATGGTCTGCGTAAAGCGGCTTTTCAGTCCGGGGTTAGAGTCGATGAATTCGTGCATCTGCTGCGTGTAACCCGCCACGATGCAGACAAACTTCCCTCTGTCGTCCTCGAGTCGTTTCAGGAGAGTGTCTATGGCCTCAGAGCCAAACGAGTCCTGGTCGCTCGACTTGAGCGTATAAGCCTCGTCGATGAAGAGCACACCGCCGATAGCGGAATCCACGAGTTGGTTTGTCTTTATGGCAGTCTGTCCACTATATCCTGACACGAGGCTGCTGCGGTCAGCCTCGACGAGTTGTCCTCGCGAGAGCACTCCGAGTGTGGTGAGTACCTTAGCCATGATACGTGCCACGGTGGTCTTACCTGTACCCGGATTACCGGTAAAAATATAATGTTTTCCGAGGAAGGTGTCTCGTTCGCCTCGTTGTATCTGAAGGTTGATGAATGAGGCGAGGTTTGCCACCTCCTGTTTTACGGATTGCAGTCCCACGAGTTGGTTTAGTTCCACGAGGCAGTCGGTGTAATCAACCATCTGCGGGCGGTCGTACGGGATGTCATCATCTGATATGGTCATCAGTTCCTCGTTAGAAAGCATCTTGAGGTCGTTTTTCTCGAGTCTCTCTGCCTGTCGTTTGCAGATATTGTCAAAGAGCTGTCGCATGGCCCGTCCGTTGGCGAAATTTTTGTCACGGTGTTCATACTGTTCGTTGATCACCATCTTCGCCTTGTCCTCAGCCTTAGGAGTGAACACATAGTGTTTGTCTGTGGCGAAGGTAAGCATGATGCTGTAGAGCTCATCGGGAGTATAGTCATCGATGTTGAGGAAATAATTGAAGCGGCTTCTGAATCCTGGATTTATTCTGAAGAGGTTGTCCATCTCCATCCTGTATCCTGCCACGATGCATACGAACTCGCCCCTATCGTCCTCCATACGTTTCATAAGCGTCTCTAAGGCCTGTGCACCTTGCATGTCGCGTTCGCCGGTCTGGTTTATCGGTGCGAGGGTGTAAGCCTCATCGACAAAGAGAATGCCTCCCATGGCCTTGTCGCATAGCCTGTTGACGAGTTTTGGAGTCTCGCCCTGATATTGGCTAACCATCTTCGACCTGTCAACTTCTACGACGTGTCCGCTCTCCAGATATCCTATTGATGAGAGCACCTCGCCGAGTTTTCTTGCTATGGTAGTCTTTCCTGTTCCCGGGTTACCGGTAAGAACGATGTGCATCGACATTTTCTCGCCTCCACCGAGGCCGCGTCCTTGTCGTTCAATGCCGTTTTTGACCGAGAAAGCGATCTCCCTCACGGCCTTTTTCACCTCGTCCATTCCTATGAAGCGATCCATGTCGGCGAGTATATCGTCGAGCGACCTTTCTGCAGGTACATAGCCCTTTATGTCGTCAGGTTCTACGATGTGAGCATCCACTCCACGGCTGATAAACGAAGTAAACACATCCTCGGCCACCTTTGTTGCCTCGTGAGCGTATCCGAAGCTCTCGTCTTTCTTTTTCAGCTGGTATTTGAAGTATCGTGCCAGCTTATGTTCAGCCTCAAGACAAAAGCTGTCGAGACCGTATTTCGTACGCAGTATTCCTCGACATATCTTCGTGAGGTCCTGATAGTTAGGGGTAGGAAGGTAGAACTTATACTTGAAGCGGTTACTTACGGCGGGATTATTGGTGATGAAGTCCTCGAGTCCTCGTGTGAGACCAGAGATGACGACGATAGGTCCGTCGTCCCAGTGGTCCATCTCCACGAAGAGTTTGTCGAGCGGGTTCACTTGGTTTGAGTATCTGTCAGGCAGAAGTTTCTGTACATTGTCGAAGAAGAGGATACCGTCCTTAGCTTTTTTCACATTGTCGTCCCACTTATCGACAAAGCGTTTGTAATCGACCGCATCGACCATGGTGAGTTTAGGTTTTGAGATAATATGGTGTTGGTAGAAATAGTCGCGTATGATCTCCGCGAGCATGGTCTTTCCCGTACCCGTCTCACCTATTATTATAGCATTGACGCTGAGTCTAACCCTCGCCACGTCTTGCCGACTCTGCAGGAAGGTATATGTGTCCACGATGGTCTGCAGCTGGCTTTTCACGTCGTCGAGTCCGACGATTTTCGACAACACGTCCTGTGTCTTCATAGGTTTGCCGCACCATCGACAGAATTTGGCAATAGCCCGATTATCCTTATGGCAATGTTCGCATTTCATAACATTTCATTTACTATTGTCACTCCCAATACCGAGAGAGCCAAGAGGCTCCACAAAGCATAGTGTATCAAAGACTCGCTACTCATGGTCTTGAGTTGGTTTTTCACGTCGTCGAGCACACCGAATTTCGATCCTTTGAACCGTTGTGCCTTTGTCTTGAACGTGTAGTATAGTGGTTCGAGCAGCGATGATTTCATGTCGTCGTCCATCACTTCGGCTATGAGAGCCTTGTCATCTTCCGTCTCCTTGCTGTCGTCGGTGAGCCAACATATTATTACATAGATGAGCATGAAGGAGATGGTGAGGGGCAGTAGCAGCGAGCCGTAGTGGTGGTTTACCCATCTCATTGAGAGCAACGGGATGAACGAGGTGACGAATCCTATTGCAGCGAAGAAGGCGGACATCATCACTCCGAAGCCCTTGAAGTAAGACTTCACTCCCACGATGAGTGCTGTGGGCAGACCTATGGGGAGGCACAGTCTCATGAATCCGTTGTCGAGCATGGCGTCCCTATTTTTGAATCCGAAGACAAGGAAGAAGATGGCCAATATGGAAGCTACGGCATAGAAGAGTTGTTTTAGAACCCTTGTCTGGAATTTCGCCCGTCTGTACTCCCTTCTCACGTCGTCGTACTTCCGTGAGGTCTCGTCTTTTGCTTTCACATATCGACGGAAATAGTTCTGTTGCGGGTCGATAGAGCCTATGGCGAGTATCCATTTCTCAAGACTTTTCTCATAGCTGTATTCCTGTGAGAAGTCCTCGTAAGGATTCTCGTGGAAGAAGACGGCAAGCCACTGCATGAGGCTACCCTTGTTTATCTCCGCGCTCATCTCGGCTGCCATCTCATGTTCGAGTTTGTTGCCGTTGTCGAGCACCCTGCCCGACGGCAGCAGGTAAGACGGGGTGGTATCGAGGATGCGGCAGAAGCGGTAAGCAGCCACGCGCAGGTCGTAGAATCCCAGTCGGCAGTGATTTTCGTCGCTCTTGATGTCGAAGCAACGGTTGCACTCGTGTATCTGTTTGCTCCATCCGTGTAGCTGTGCATAGAAGAGAAAGCGTCCGTCTTTTCCACAGAAGTCGTTGATGTTCTTTGCGAATTCCTCATCACTCACGCTCTGCCACTGTTTCAGTTTCTCGGCGAGCAGCGCGCCCACCTTGGCAGGTGTGTTTGCGCCTCGGAGGTCGAATGCCGTTGTGCGGTCAACATTATAGAGCACCTTGTAAGCCAATGTCTTGGAGTACTCCTTTCCCTCGGTCATTATCCTGAGCGACTCGCACGCCATACGGTCTTCGTGACTATACATCCACGAGAGCAGTCGTCCGTCGGTGATGCTTCTCCAGTCGTCCTTGCTCATGTTTTCGTAACCGAAGCAGTGTATTATTTCCTTGAGAGTCCTCGACTTATAGTTGGTGAAGAAAGGCATGTCCTTGTCCATCTCGTATACAGAGCGTAGGATAGAGATGCCGAGCTTATCGTTAGGCACTCCGGTAAAGTATCCTCTCATGCGGTTGACGTCGCAGTCGGTATGGCTTTCCACATACACCCACAGGTTATCGTGCGGATTGCGCAGTGCAATCTGATACTGTTGTGAGTTGATGACCATGCTCACCGCCACGCTGTGGATGTCGTTACATTCCTGTCCGTTGATGTCAGTATAAGGCCATGAGTGGTCCATGGTATAGATGGCAGCCATGAGTCCGGCGTGCTGGTCGGCAGGATATCGGTTTGTGACGATGTCTTTAAGCTGCATTGCCGTCTTGCTGTTGCCGCAGGAGTCGAACCAGTTGGCGAGTCGTCCGCCGTAGAGGTATCCTCGTGCTATGCGTTCGTTGCTGAGGAGCAGAGGGATGAGCTCCTGCACGTTCTCAGCCACGAGGTTACGTTCGGGATCGACGATGAACGACTGATATCTGAGGAACGGCGAAGAGAGATCGACTTCAGGGTTCTCGCCGAGGAACCACCGTTCCACTTCGTTGTATGTCCATCGTTTTGCGACGTTGACGGAGGTGAGTCCCTTGACAATCATCTTCACTCTGTCAGGCAGCGAGTCGATGCCCGGTAGTCGTCCTTCGTTTTTTCGTTTTATTATGGTTCGTTCGCCCACGTTGAAAGGGCTGTTACCTCTCCAGAGCGTTAGCAGTGTTATTCCGAGTGAGTAGTAGTCTGTGGCTGGTGTTATCTCCACCACTCCGTCGATGACGTCGTTGTACATCTCAGGCGAGGCGTAGATAGGTGTTCTTGCCTGTGTGGTGCGGTGCAGTTCGTCTTTGTCTTTCACCACCGACGATATTCCGAAGTCTCCGAGCACGAGTTGCGTCTGCTCTTCGTCTCTGAAGAAGAAGTTGCCTGGCTTTATGTCTTTGTGAATCACGTTGTTGTTGTGGCAATACTCCAGAGCCGCTGCAGCTTGCAGCGCGATGCGTCGGAAGCGGTTCATGTCGCCGTTGAGTTTATATGTGGAGAGCGTTCCGCCCCTAAGGTATTCCATGAGTTCGTAGTCACGGCTTACGCCTCCGACATACATTTTTCCGAAGTCATAGACCTGTACGATCATCTCGAATCCTATACCCGCAATGATCTTCAGCAGTTTTTTCTTCACCGTGAAGTTTGGGTAATAGATTTTCAGCACGAGGAGTTCTCCGTTGTTTTCCACGAGGAACACCTGTGCCTCTCCCGAGTTGTCGCTCAGGCATCTTACCTTTCGGTAGTATGTGTTGTTTATTTCAAACGTATCGGTGTCAATGCTATCGTTGTTAGGCGTCTGCGACTGTCCATCGTCATCCATACGTCCAGTGACGTCGAGCATGGCATTGGCATGCGAGAGGGTAATATTTGTCGCGTCGTTGAGCTTCGCGTCGGATCTTAGTGTCCCGTCGTTAAGTGTCAAACTGTTGAACGTCTCGTCGTTGAGTGTCACGCTGGTTAGCGTCACATCGTTGTTGCCCATGCCTCTTATCGTACTTTCATCCATTGTCGTCAGTCTTTAGTTGTTTTAGTATTCTGTCCGAGAATAATCCATTTTCCTCCGAGGTGAGGCTTTGCGCATCCGCAAGGGCTGCTGTGAATGGCATTCTTATAGTTGCATTTCCAGGCGAGTCTGAGTCCAGCCGGTTTCATCGCCATGGCATAGTTTCTTGCCTCTACCGGCTTTTCCATTGGCTGAGTTTTCAGTGCGTCCAATGCCTCCATGAGTTGGTCGGTGAGTGTTTTTTTGTTTTCCTTATAATCTTCTTGTGTTATTCTCTTCGACTTTATCTCGGGAATGACGGGATTAGTCTCTCCTCGGTCTTCGGCGAGCAGTTTGAGCACTCGGTCGCGGAGAGCCTGATTGGCTTTTTCGTGCATTACCTCGATTTCTGAGGTCATCGGCACGGCCTTGTCGAGTTCGCAGAGTTTGTCTGCAATCTTCTGCATCTCCATATATTCGGGAGTCTGCCTTACCTGATGGAGGAGTCGTTTGGCCTCGTCTGTAAGGGGCATCCCACACTGTTTGCAGAAGGCGAAGTCGTTCATCGTATTGCATCGCGGACAGACCACTCCGCCCCTTGGGTTTCCGCACTCAGGGCAGTAGGCCTCGTCGCCTTGCAGTTGTGCTCCGCAGAAGGAGCATGTGTCGTACTTGACGTAGTGTTTGCAAGCCTCGCAGAAGTCGGAGCCTTGTGACATTGTAGCACCACAGTTAGGGCAAATGGTCATTGCGTCAGCCTGCTGGTATTGCATCTGTCCTATGGATTCAAAAGGCATCATCTCGTTGTCTGAATCCATTGTCTGGAATAGTTGTTTCGACAGTGTTTTGGGCAGTGTCTGTTCCAGTTCGTTTATGTCTGTCTGAATGTTATTATCGTCCATAAAAGGTTTCAATTGGTTTATTTTTTGTGCGTCTGTTTTATTAGACGAACACAAGGAATACGGTTTATTGCGTGCAAAGATATAAATTTTTCTTTAAATACCAAAAAAAACCACCAGATTTTTTTAAATCCAGTGGTCTTTATTTTAATATTTTAAAATTTGTGGTTTTACCAGAGATCCAGTCTTTGGCTCTTTGGGAGGTAAAGTTTGTCGCCTTCTTTCACATTAAACGCCTCGTACCAAGCGTCGATATGTGGCAGTGTTCCGTTCACTCTCCATCGTCCGAGAGAGTGCGGGTCACTCTTTGTTCGGTTGCGTATTTCCTCATCGGTGATGTTGCCTGCCCACACTCCAGCATAGGCCATAAAGAATCGTTGGTCTGCTGTGAATCCCTCTTTTTCTGCGGGTTTATTGCCTTTTGTGGCGTTTTGGTATGCTGTCCAAGCTACTTGCAGTCCTCCGTGGTCGGCAAGGTTCTCTCCGAGTGTGAATCGTCCGTTGGCGTTAAGGTCGGGTAGCACCTTGATGTCAGAGAAGAAGCGGTCGAGCTGGTCAGCCTTTTCGTTAAATTTCTTCGCATCGTCTTCTGTCCACCATCCGTTCATGTTACCATCTTTGTCGTAATTGCGTCCGCTATCGTCAAAACCGTGTGTCATCTCGTGTCCGATGACCACACCGATGGCACCGTAGTTGAAAGCGTCGTCGGCTTCAGGGTCGAAGAATGGCGGCTGAAGGATTCCTGCGGGGAAGCAGATCTCGTTTGTGGTGGGGTTATAGTATGCGTTGACGGTCTGTGGTGTCATGTGCCACTCGTCTCGATCGACGGGTTTGCCTAGTGTTTTTTCGAGGCTTCGTTTCAGCCAGAAGCGCGAGCACTCTTTCATGTTCTCGTAGTACGATTTTGAGGGGTCGATGGTGAGTTGGCTGAGGTCTTCCCACTTGTCGGGGTATCCTATCTTTACATAGAAGGTAGAGAGTTTGTCGAGAGCGTTTTTCTTTGTCTCTTCTCCCATCCAGTCCTGAGCCTTGATGCGTTCGCCGAGGGCAGTCTGCAGGTTACGCACGAGAGTCACCATGCGTTTTTTTGACGATGCAGGGAAGTACTTCTCCACATAGATCTTTCCGAGAGCCTCTCCCATCACTCCTTCCACCTGTTGTGTGGCTCTTTTCCACAGCGGGAAGTTTTCCTTTCGTCCCGACATGGTCTTGCCGAAGAAGTCGAATTTCGCTGCTATGATGTCGTCGCTGAGCAGGTCTGCAGCGTCCATAATCTGTCCCCACTCCATATAGTCACGGTATTCGGCAGGTGTGAGACTACCGATGAGTTTGTCGGCAGCCGCCACGAAGTCGGGCTGTCCGACAACCACCTCATCAATATATTTCAGGTCGATGCCTGTTGCCTTGAGCTGACGGTCGAGCTGAGTGTTGGGGTAACGTCTGTTAAACTCCTCGCGTGTGATCTTGTTGTAGTTGGCCTCAGGGTCGCGGAGCTCAGCCGGCGACTTCGACGCCTTAGCCAATGTGGTTTCAAGCTTCATGATGTTCTGCATCTTTGCCTGCGCAGCTTTCTCGCTGAAGCCCAAGAGTTTGAACATGCTGACGACGTGTTTCTTGTAAGCCTCCCTGATGGCTGTGGTTGCTGGGTCTTCGTCTATGTAGTACGACTTCTGTCTGAGTGTTATTCCGGCTTGCCACACGTTGAGGATATTCTGCTTTGAGTTTTTGCGGTCAGTGCCGTAGTAAGCTCCGAAGAACTCGTTGTCGCCGTATGCAGCGAGTTCGAGTTGGATGTCGAAGAGCTGTGTCACGGTCTTTGCTTTCTCCATGCGGTTGATGATTTCCATGAGTGGTTTCACGCCGTCGGCATTACGTCGCTGCTGGTCGATGGCGAGTTTATAGAGGTCGCTCAACTTTCGTTCTGTGGTTCCAGGCTTGTAGTCGGCGTTTTTCAGGTCGTCGAGTATGGCGTTGATCCGTTTGTTGTTGTTTTCGGCCAGTTGGTCGAAGCTGCCGTACCTGGAGTATGCTGCTGGCAGCGGGTTGGCTTTCATCCATCCTCCGCAGGCGAAGGAGTAGAAGTCGTCGGCAGGACGCACGGTCTTGTCGAGGTTGTCGGCCGACACACCTGCTGTGAGGTTGTCTTGCGCCGCGGCTCCCATGGTGACGGTAGCCATTGTGATTACAGTCAATAAATTCTTCAGTTCCATAATTATTTCGATTTTTCGTTGTTCTTTCTTGTCTTGCCGTGGTCTTATCCCATCGTAGCCTTTAGTTCGTCGAGCTGCATCGCCGCCTCCTCCCATCGTTCCACCTCCTCGTCGAGAGCTTTCTTTGTCGAGGTGTATTCGGTGATGATAGTCATGTCGCTGGCGTTTTCAGGGTGGCAGAGTATGTCGTCGAGTTCTTTCAGTCGTTTCTCCATGCTCTCAATCTTGCGTTCCGACTCCTTCACGGTTTTTTCCGCCTTGGAGATTTTCTTCTGCATCTCTTTCCTTTCCTGGTAGCTCATCTTACTGTCGGTCACGGGTATGTCTGCTGCATTAGAGTTATGTTGTTGGGCAGTCTTCGGCGACGACTGTGCCTGTGTTACTGCCGCGAGCGACTTGCCTCCGAGGGCGTCGAGATTCTCTATCTGGTGTTCGCGGAGGAAGTCGTAGATGCCTCCTATATGTTCGCGCACCTTTCCACCGCCAAACTCATAGACCTTGCTAACCAGTCCGTCGAGGAACTCGCGGTCGTGGCTCACGATGATTGCCGTCCCATCGAAGGCCCTTATGGCTTCCTTAAGCACGTCTTTCGAGGGCATGTCGAGGTGGTTGGTGGGCTCGTCGAGGATGAGCAGGTTGACGGGTTCGAGCAGTAGCCTTATCATTGCCAGTCGGCTGCGCTCGCCACCGCTCAGCACCCTCACCTTCTTCTCCGACGCTTCGCCACCGAACATGAACGCACCGAGGATGTCGTTTATCTTCAAGCGTATCTCGCCTCGCGCCACATTGTCGATGGTTTCAAACACCGAGAGACTCTCGTCCAAGAGTTGCGCTTGGTTTTGCGCGAAATAGCCTATCTGGACGTTGTGTCCCACCTTCAGTCCGCCAGTGAAGGGAATCTCGCCCATGATACATTTCACGAGTGTTGACTTTCCCTCTCCGTTGCGCCCCACGAACGCCACTTTCTCGCCACGTTTTATGGTGAGGTTCACGTGGTCGAAGACGGTGTGCTGTCCGTAGTCTTTCCTCACCTCGTCGCAGATGACGGGATAGTCGCCGCTTCTAAGGCAGGGCGGAAACTTCAGATGGAGTGCTGAGTTGTCCACCTCGTCTATCTCTATTGGCACGATCTTCTCAAGCTGCTTGAGTCGGCTCTGTACCTGTACGGCTTTGGTGGGCTTGTAGCGAAAACGCTCCACGAAGTCCTTTATGTCGGCAATCTCCTTCTGCTGGTTCTCGTATGCTCGCAACTGTTGTTCGCGACGCTCCTGGCGCAGCTTCACATACTCGTCATACTTCACGCGGTAGTCAATCACCTTGCCACACGAGATTTCTAACGTGCGGTTGGTGACATTATTGATGAAGGCGCGGTCGTGACTCACCAGCACCACAGCCTTGGCCTGTGTGCTGAGAAGCTGTTCCAGCCACTGTATCGACTCGATGTCGAGATGGTTGGTGGGCTCGTCGAGCAGCAGCACGTCGGGCTTCTGAAGCAGGATTTTTGCCAGCTCGATCCTCATTCGCCATCCTCCAGAGAACTCACTCGTAGGACGGACCATGTCCTCGCGTGTGAAGCCCAATCCAGACAGAGTGCGCTCCAGCTCCGCCTCGCAGTTCTCGGCTCCCATCATCAGAAGTCGCTCGTGCTCGGAGGTGAACGTCTCCACAAGGCGTGCATAGTCCTCGCTCTCGTAGTCGGTACGCTCCGTCAACTGCCTGTTGAGGTCGTCAACGCGCCGCTGCATTTCGTTGACATTGGCAAACGCCTTGCGCGCCTCGTCCTTGACGGTGGTGTCGTCCTGAAGGATCATCACCTGCGGCAGATAGCCAATAGTGGTGTCGTTAGGCACAGCCACAACGCCTTCCGTGGGCTTCTGCTTGCCGCAGAGTATCTTGAGGAGGGTCGATTTGCCTGCACCGTTCTTTCCAACAAGGGCGATGCGGTCGCGGTCGTTGATCACGAAACAGGCACCTGAAAAGAGCGGCTTGACGCCAAACTCCACCTTTAGTTGTTCTACTGATATCATATATACTTATTTTGGACTGCAAAATTACACCTTTTATGCTACATCACAAAATCTTTTAATTTTTTTTCTCACAAAGAGGGCTTTTCTCATCAAAAATATGTAACTTTGCCCCCAAATATCAAAAACAATGGACGAAAAAGAGAGAAACGAGAAAGAGAGAATCGTCGAACTGCGCCAGCAGCTCCACCAGCATAACATACATTACTACGTGGAAAACCAGCCTGTCATCAGCGACCAAGACTTCGACTACATGATGCACGAGTTAGAGAGTCTTGAGAAGGCTCATCCCGAGATGTACGACCCCAACTCACCCACCCAACGTGTGGGCAGCGACCTCATGGGTGGCTTCCAAAGCGTGGCCCACCGCTACCCCATGCTCTCGCTTGCCAACACCTACAACCAGCAGGAAGTGGCCGACTGGTACGACAGTGTGAAGCGAGGACTGGAAGGCGAGGACTTTGAGGTGTGCTGCGAGATGAAATACGACGGTCTGTCCATCAGCCTCACCTACGAGGATGGAAGACTCGTCAGGGCAGTGACACGTGGCGACGGCGTGCGCGGCGACGACGTCACCGCCAACGTGCGCACCATAAGGTCCATACCGCTCGTGCTCACCGGCTCCACCTACCCCGCCTCGTTTGAGATCAGAGGCGAAATACTCATGCCGTGGGACGTGTTCAACCACCTCAACGCCGAGCGTGAGAAAGCCGAAGAACCGCTCTTCGCCAACCCACGCAACGCCGCCAGCGGCACTTTGAAGAGCCTCTCGTCAGCTCTCGTGGCAAGCCGTCAGCTCGACGCATACCTATATTATATAATAGGTGAAGAGCTCCCCTCCACAGGCCACTACGAAAACCTCGAAAAAGCCTCACAATGGGGATTCAAGATCAGCAAGGGCATGAAAAAAGTACACTCGCTCGACGAGATTTATGACTTCATCGACTACTGGGACACCGAGCGCAAGAACCTGCCCGTGGCCACCGACGGCATCGTGCTGAAGGTGAACAGCCTCAGACAGCAGCGCGCCTTGGGCTTCACTGCCAAGAGTCCGCGATGGGCAATAGCCTACAAGTTCAAGGCTGAGAGAGAGCGCACCAGACTCATCAACGTGACGTTCCAGGTGGGACGCACTGGAGCCGTCACCCCCGTGGCAAACATGGAACCCGTCCAGCTTGCAGGCACGACGGTGAAACGCGCCACACTCAACAACGAAGACTTCATCCGCTCATTCGACCTCCACATAGGCGACTATGTGTATGTAGAAAAGGGAGGAGAGATCATACCGAAGATAGTAGGAGTTGACCTCGACTCGCGTCAGGCAGACGCCACACGGGTGGAGTTCATCAAGTGCTGCCCCGAATGCGGCACTCCCTTGGTGAGATACGAGGGCGAAGCCGTACACTACTGCCCCAACGACGACGGCTGCCCGCCTCAGATAAAGGGACGTATCGAACACTTCATCTCGCGCAGGGCAATGAACATCGACTCGCTCGGCCCCGAAACCATCGACGAGTACTATCGCCGGGGTATCATCAAAAACATAGCTGACCTATACGACATCGACGTGCAACAGATCAATGGCGACGGCAGCCGCGAGAAGTCGGCAAGGAAAATAGTGGAGGGCATCGCCGCCTCGCGCGAAGTGCCATTCGAACGCGTTGTGTTCGCCTTAGGCATACGTCTCGTGGGCGAGACATCGGCAAAAACACTCGCACGGCACTTCAAAGACATCGACCGGCTCCAGGCAGCCACCCTCGACGAGCTCACCCACATCGACGGCATAGGAGAGATAATGGCAAAGAGCGTCATCAGCTACTTCCAAAATGACGAGAACGCCACCATCGTCAGACGACTCAAGGACTACGGCCTCAGGATGAGCCTCTCGGAAGAACAACTCGCCGGCCACACCGATCGTCTCAAAGGCCTGACCATCGTCATCAGCGGCGTCTTCCAGCGCCATAGCCGCGACGAATACAAGACACTCATCGAACAGCACGGAGGCAAGAACACAGGCTCTATCAGCGCCAAGACAAGCTACCTTCTCGCTGGCGACAATATGGGTCCTGCCAAACTGCAAAAGGCTGAAAAATTAGGAGTTAAGATAATAAACGAACAACAATTCCTCGAAATGATAGGCCTAAATGCGTAAAAAATGTTAAAAGAAAGAAGCTAAGAAAGAAATTCTTCACAGTTTATTCTTAAATTTTCATTTTTCTTAGTACCTTTGCAGCCGATTTTCACAAAAATAGTTGAATGAAGAATGACAATATAAAAAATCAGTACCGTGTTAATGAACAGATACGTGTACGAGAAGTCCGCATCGTAGGAGACGGCGGATCTACAGTGGTTCCTACACGCCAAGCATTAGACATGGCTCGTGAGCAAGGAGTGGATTTGGTCGAGATTTCGCCAAACGCCAACCCACCTGTATGTCGTCTTATCGACTATTCGAAGTTCCTCTACCAGCAGAAAAAACGCGCCAAGGAGATGAAGGCCAAGCAGGTGAAGGTGGAAGTGAAGGAAATAAGGTTCGGACCACAGACCGACGAGCACGACTACCAGTTCAAGCTCAAGCACGCGAAGGAGTTTCTCGAGGACGGCAACAAGGTTCGCGCCTACGTCTTCTTCCGCGGACGCTCCATCCTGTTCAAAGAGCAGGGAGAGGTGCTTCTGCTTCGTTTCGCCAACGACCTTGAGGAATTCGGCAAGGTTGAGCACATGCCTTCGCTCGAAGGAAAGAAGATGTTCCTCTACCTCGCGCCAAAGAAAGCCGGTGCAGCCAAGAAGAGTCAGCAGGCCCTCGACCGCGAGAAGAAAGCCGCCGAGCAGAAAGAGGCTCCGCGACAGAAAGCCGCTGAGACTGCCGACGACGCCTTGGTAGAGATTCCGGCCAACGGCGGCCTGTTCGCCAACGCCAAGATGAGCGACGCCGTAAAGGAGAAAATAAAGAACATAAAAGAGTAAAGAACACAAAGGAATAAGTGCGTAACGCCCGGTATATGCGTTGCCACCATATAATAAATAACAACAAATTAAAACATTAAAAAAATGCCAAAAGTAAAGACAAATTCCGGAGCGAAGAAGAGATTCCGTTTCACCGGTACAGGTAAGATTAAGAGAGCTCACGCCTTTCACAGTCACATCCTGACAAAGAAGACAAAGAAGCAAAAGCGCAACCTCGTTCACGACACTATCGTGGACAGCACAAACTTGAAGCAGGTTCGTGACCTGTTGTGTCTCCGTTAATCCCTTATTGTCTAACATTTTAAAGTAAGAAAAACTATGCCAAGATCAGTAAATCACGTTGCTTCAAGAGCAAAGAGAAAAAGAATTTTAAAGCTTACTCGCGGCTACTATGGCGCACGCAAGAATGTTTGGACCGTAGCAAAAAACACATGGGAGAAGGGTCTTACCTACGCTTACCGTGACCGCCGCAACAAGAAGCGCACCTTCCGCGCACTGTGGATCCAGCGTATCAACGCTGCCGCTCGCCTCGAAGGCATGAGCTACTCAGTACTCATGGGCGCACTCAACAAGGCCGGTATCGAAATCAACCGCAAGGTGCTCGCTGACCTCGCTGTCAACAACCCTGAGGCTTTTAAGGCCATCGTTGCAAAGGTAAAGTAAGAATAACACATCTTACACATAACCCTACAGAGCCATCGTCAAAATCCATGACGGTGGCTCTGCTTTTTTCTGCATCCACACCACTTTTAGAAGAAAAAATCGCCATATACGGCAATTTTGTCACAAAAAAAATCTATAATCTGAAGAAAAAGATGTAACTTTGCACACAAAAACGAAATAAATGAGCATACTATCAAAAATCCTCGGCAGAAAAGACGCCGAACAACAACAGAAGACAGGAGGAATGGAGGACTTCATGACCCTCATAAGAGTATATTTCCAGGCAGCCATGGCAGCAGACCTCGGCATTACAAACCTCGCCGCCCTGCCCGACCTCAGAGTGTTTAAGACCACACTGCACGTGCCTACCGTGAACAACCGCCTCGGCATAGGCGAACGCACACGATGCAAGAAGATGCTAAAAGACATGTACGATATCGACGACTTCTTCTTCAAGGAAATCGACTCCAGCCTGCGGAAGCGCTGCAGAAGGCTACAAGACGTGCAGACCTATATGATACAGTTCCAGAACTTCACTCAAGACCTCATGATGCTGCTGAGCAACCTCATGAAGTTCAAGTTGCGCTTACCCTCGTTCATGAAGAAGACCCTGCGCTCGCTCATCAACAAGACTGTTGACGATATCTTCAACAAAAACGACTACACCGACGCTGCCGTACTCAAGACCGCCGTTGGCGTGAGACAGTACGCCGCCAAGCTCGGCTTCTCGCAGCAGTGGACAGCACTCTTCGCCGAGAAAGTCGTGATGCTCGCAAAGAAAGAGCCGAGACCAAAGGATGAAGACATAAAGAAATAAAAAAACTTAAATTTTCGACTTCATCATCCATTATTTGGGAAAAAAGCGATACCTTTGTAACAAACTATTGAGCAACAGAACATGAGTCCAAGCGAAACCACATTAGCCGCTTTCGAGGCAAAGCTCCGAAACCTCATCCTCCACTACAAGAAACTGAAAGAGGAGAACGAGGAGCTCTATGCCATGCTCGAAAAAAGCGAAACCGCAAACAAGAGACTGCAGGACGAGCTCAATAAGACAAAGCAGAAGTTCAACGACTACAAGACGGCGAAGATGATAGCAGTCAGCGACAACGACATTCAGGCCACGAAAGCACGCCTCACGCTTCTCATCAGACACGTCAACAAGTGCATCACTCTGCTCTCCGAACAAGATTAACAACACCCACGATTCCCAATGGCAGAAGACAACCTCAAAAAACAGCATATACGCATACATGTGTACGACGAGGATTTCACCATCGCCGTGAGACCCGAGGACGAACCGCTCTACCGTAGGGCGGCAAAGTTCATTACCGAAAGATACAACAAGTACGCCGAAATGTTCAAAACACATAAGAGCGACCACACCATCGCCCTTATGACTCTCATTGATATTGCTCTGCTATACGAAATGGAAGCACAGAAAAACGATGTCAGTCCCTACGACAAGGCAATCGAGCGCCTCTCTGCCGACATCGACAATGCGCTGGGAATCAATAAGAAATAGAACATTTTTTAAACTTTTAAATTAAATAACTATTTATGATTTTGACAATTATTATAGCCGCCGCAACACTCATTTTAGGTGGAGTGGGTGGATATCTTTTCTTCAAGTACGTGCTGAAAGGTAAGTACAACGAAATGATGGCCACCGTGGAAAAAGAAGCGGAAGTGATCAAGGAGAAAAAACTTCTCGAAGTAAAGGAAAAATTCCTCAACAAGAAGAGCGAACTCGAAAAGGAAGTGCAGGTGAGAAACCAGCACATCCAGCAGAGCGAGAACAGACTCAAGCAGCGCGAGCTCTCGCTCAACCAGCGCCAAGAGGAACTGGGAAGACGCAAGAACGACCTCGACAACCAGCAAACGCGCATCGACAACGAGAAGAAGATGCTCGCCATGAAACACGAGGAACTCGAAAAGATGCAGCTCAAGGAGCGCGAGAAACTCGAAGAGCTCTCTGGTCTCTCGGCCGACGAGGCAAAACAACGCCTCGTGGAAGCAATGAAGGACGAGGCCCGCACCTACGCGCAGAGCTACATCAACGAGATTATGGACGAAGCCAAGCTCAACGCCAACGCGCAGGCTCGCAAGATAGTCATACAGACCATACAACGAGTGGCTACCGAGACGGCCATCGAGAACAGCGTCAGCGTATTTCATATCGACAACGACGAGGTGAAGGGACGCATCATCGGACGCGAAGGACGTAACATACGTGCTCTCGAAGCCGCCACAGGCGTCGAAATCGTCGTTGACGACACACCAGAGGCCATCGTCATCTCTGCATTCGACCCCATACGCCGCGAAGTGTGCCGCTTGGCTCTCCACCAGCTCGTCACCGACGGCCGCATCCACCCTGCACGCATCGAAGAGGTGGTGCAGAAGGTAAAGAAACAACTCGACAACGAGGTGATCGAGACCGGTAAGCGCACCGCCATCGACCTCGGCATCCACGGACTCCACCCCGAGCTGATACGTATTGTCGGAAAGATGAAGTACCGCAGCTCTTACGGACAGAACCTGCTGCAGCACGCACGCGAGACAGCCAACCTCTGTGCCGTGATGGCGTCAGAGTTAGGACTCAACCCTAAGAAGGCAAAACGCGCCGGACTGCTGCACGACATCGGCAAGGTGCCTGACGAGGAGAGCGAACTGCCACACGCACTTTACGGAGCCAAGATAGCGGAGAAATACAAGGAGAAGCCCGACATCTGCAACGCCATTGCCGCCCACCACGACGAGTGCGAGATGAACACACTGCTCGCCCCTATCGTACAGGTGTGCGACGCCATCAGCGGAGCCCGACCAGGCGCACGCCGCGAGATTGTAGAGGCATACATCAAGCGTCTAAACGACCTTGAGGCCATTGCCATGAGCTATCCGGGAGTGACCAAGACCTACGCCATCCAGGCAGGTCGCGAGCTGCGCGTCATCGTAGGTGCCGACAAGATGGACGACGTCGAGACCGAAGCACTCTCTGGCGAAATCGCCAACAAGATCCAGAACGAGATGACTTATCCTGGACAGGTTAAGATCACCGTCATCCGCGAGACTCGCAGCGTAGCTTACGCAAAATAAATCAAATATAATTATAAAGGTTAAAGGGGAGGCCGCTCTAACGAGTAGTCTCCCCTTTATTTTGTTCAACAATATGTTGCATCAATTAGTGGGCAGAAAGACACTTTACCTCGCTCATCACCCCCGACGAGTGATCTTCACCCCAAGCGTTGACATCAAACGCGCACTTCACGACACTGCCATCAACATCACCTGCTACAACCGCAACGGCAAAGTGATCAAGAACGTGACCTCGAGCGTCGGCAGCGACGTTGAGGACCCTGACAACACCGACGGAGGCAGTGGCAGCTCATTGTGGCAGCATTGTCTGCTATTGCTACAACTCTCGGAGTGACGAGTTGTATGGTAGTGAAACAATACGTGTGACGATTGGTTAATATACGAAACGGTGCTGAGGCAACTGCCTCGGCACCGCTTTCATTTTGCGAATGATAATGTCCCACACACCCCTTTTCCACACAAGAAGAAGGGTCTCCTGCCAAGGCTTTTCCCACCATGACACAGAAGACCCACTTGCTCTTCAACCTATAAAAATTGCCTGAAGAAGAGAGGATTACCGGCGAGGACCGCGACGACGAGCTTGCTTCATCTCCTCATACTTTTTCTTCTGCTCGTCGGTGAGCACGGCGTTGACCTCTTTGTCTATCTTCTCAAACTCAGCACGCATCTCCTCACGTGTGGGGCGTGTGCCTTCCTGACGCTTCGACTCGAATCCCTTGTAGATGTCGATTATCTTCTTCTGCTGCTCGGCAGTGAGGTCAAGAGCCTTTGCCATGTGTTCTACACGCTCTTCTGTTGACATTCGTCGAGGACCGCCTTCACGCTGTGCCGACATGGTGCCTGCGCCCAAAAGGACTGCCAAGGCAAATACAAAAATTTTCTTCATAATGTTCCTTTTTTATTGTTACTAATTTAATTATTTCGATGCATCATTTTTTATTATCTTGTCACAAACATCAGATGAATGTTGCTTTTGGTTATATGACTGACAAAAGGGTAAAAGGTTTAATCGCACAGCAGTAGTATTTAGGATGAATTAACACTTAGGCGTCATGTTCCTTTGTTTACAAGGTGCTGAGTAGTTACGTCATGGGGAGCGATGAGTTAATTTATGCAAACGAGAAGGCAAATTGTCAAGTGAGGCTCCTCAAAAGTAAAACCATTTTCGTAACTTTGCAGCATGGATAGAGAAAAAGTTCAGAGGATCAGCATACAACATTACAGTTCGCCATGCGGTGAACTCGTCTTAGCTTCGATGGGCCATGAGCTGTGTCTGTGCGACTGGAGCGGAATGGCGTGTGCCAAACGAAACATACGCAGGATTGGGCGATATATGAATGTGGATTTCCGAGTAGAGTCTTCCCCAGTCGTCGAACAGACAAAGAGGCAGCTTGACGACTATTTCGCAGGCCACCGCAAGACGTTTGATATACCTCTGCATCCCTTCGGTACTGATTTTCAGCTCCTGGTATGGAGGGCGTTGATCGACATCCCATACGGGGAAACGAGGACATATATGGAGATAGCCACCAAGATCGGCAATGCGAAGGGAGTAAGGGCTGTGGCACAAGCCATCGGTGCCAACGGCATCGACATTCTTATCCCCTGCCATCGTGTCATTGGCAGCAACCATTCAATGACTGGCTACACAGGAGGATTGGACAAGAAGAAGTTCCTGATAGAACTGGAGAGAAGATGACGAAGGTACCTTCATCGCTTGACGAAGGTACCTTGCCCAAAACGGGTGTTTTTTTGGCTCTACATATTTGTGTGGGTTATCCACGGACAAAATCTGTAGAGCCAATTTTGGTGAATCTCTGTAATTCCACTTAGTGTAGCATTCACTATAAAATTTTCATTATTATTAGAATTGCAGAAAGCATTTTGATAGATAACTTTGACTGTACCATTCAAATTCACAGTGCCATTAAAGTTACGGAATGCAGCATCAGAAATTTCATAACAATAAAGATCATTGATTGTCAAATTGAGCCATCCATTGCCACATCTCTCAAAAGCACT